>Ga0307514_10003433_pt1 | contig 15234 bp, 16 predicted proteins | sample 16_EM_MG_FD_203088 | JGI IMG/M metagenome (GOLD analysis project Ga0307514, IMG submission 203088) | Populus trichocarpa ectomycorrhiza microbial communities from riparian zone in the Pacific Northwest, United States - 16_EM | ecosystem: Host-associated > Plants > Roots > Unclassified | place...
CAAGGGACATGGATTGATGAAGGGCTATTTTCGGTAGATTTGGATGATGGTGCACGGAGAGGGCATAGTAGGGTAAGTTACTAGCTCCATCATACACCAGAAGCGACTTTACATGCTGACGGAATTATAGCGGAGGAGTTCAATGGAGCGGAAGCTACCAGCGCAGGGTCATTTCTCTTGGAGCCCGTCTTCACCTAGACAGTTCCAGGTTGCTGTCGATGGTGGGCCAAACTCTATACAACAAGGAGGTGGACGAGAATTTCCCAGTATGCAAGAGCAGCCATCATCTGCTGCCCCTCAAGTGAATCGATTAGGATTCTATGTGGATGGGGATGTAGGTCAACCAGTCGGATTAATGGAGAAGTTGATGCTTGTGAGGCGGAAAAGCCTCAAGTACACACCAAAAATTGGGAGTCCCTTGGGAAAGAACTGCCAATGGGCAGATTATTAGAGATGGATATGAGGGGAGGTGTAATATGAAAAGGCCGGGAATGTTCAGAGGAATAGGATCAAAAGAGAATACTAATCCTACGGCAAGCGTCGGCCGAGCACCAACTACCGTTGCTATTTACTATTCTTGTGCTTGTATTCTTTTTTTTTTTGCATTGCTCTCCCATGGCACTGCATGAGTTACCAAGACACTTGCTTGGGTTTGTTTGTTGCTTTACTATAGAGCGCCAGTAGCTGTCACGGGTAGATTCTAAAGTTTTTGTTGACAGATGGTCCTGCCCCTGGGTAGTGGGCTATAATTGTTTAGCTATCTTTGATGTCTTGTTCATGGGGTGGGGCCGTGGTGTGATTACATGTATACTAGGCAGCTGAATTAAGAGCAAAAAAGATATGAGTGTTGAAGCTCCAGTGTTTATTGAATTCAAGGTACTGTAAAATCTGGGAAACAAGACTCCCCGGAAAGACCAGGTGTTTATTTCCCCAATTTTGCGATAATGTCTCACTGTGCAGGGCCCGGACACGAGATCAATACACCCATAGCGTAAGTCTAGCCTCTAGAGGGGTTTTTTTTTTTTTGAGTCTATACGCCTTTCCCCCGAAGGGAGCCTTAGGCTATGAGGCGAGCCTCTAGAGGGTTAAAACTGGCAATATGTAAATGCATGCAACCAGGCTTTTTTTTTTTTTTTGAGTATACTGTATGTCGTTTGGGTGTACCCATGGGACAACACGCTGCATAAATGCCCTACATTCCGAGCCTATGGAAGCCCATGCCTGCCCCGCCACGGCCATCATCCCCGACAATGAGTCCTACATCATGAGGAACAATCAAGTCGACTAATATAAATCTGGGGAGGTTACCTGGTCTTTGACTGTGATGTTGTGGTTGGTATATACCCTTGCCATGCAATCTTGTTTGGCAACGCTTTGCACTCATTCACTTGCCCCCAGTCTCCTAGAAAAAAATTGTAGCTAGTAAAAAGCCTCAAGGGGTTACACTGGAGCACCTGGTGATCTGGGGTTATGGTGAATTTTGACAATCGCGGTAGGGTGTGGAGACTAATGACGTAAAATTCTACATATGTACCTGTATGCAGTTCTGCAGACATTTGGATTAAGGTTCCAGTTGAACAAGGGCTTGCCCCCACCAAGCCATGCATAGGGCGTTATCATGGCACAAGATGTGGTTTCCGAGGGGCAAAGCGGGGGGGGAACAATTGAGATGTAGGATCATCAGTCTTTAGCAGTCAGCCCAGTATACCATCAACGGGCAAAACGTATTGACATTCTTTAGGTACACAGGAGCCAACCAAGCACCTCTCGTACCCAAATACAATTGGTATGCTGGTCGCATGGTGTGTGGACATGAAGAAAAGTTCTTAATTCGACTAGAAAGTATCTAAAGTTAGTCTGGTCGGCACAAGCCCCTCGGTATCTAAAGTCTGAACTCCTGTTCTCGGCCCCAGCCCCGAAGCGTATTTATTTTAGTGTAGGTAGATAAGAGTCTGGGTACGACGAGCTCAACTCCTAAACTATCAATACGTCAATTGTTACCCTGAACCTTGAATTTATATAGGCTTGGCGCCAGGCGCCACCTGCAGTTGTTGCACCTGCATCAATCTAAGGTGACTGCGGGGTCTCACTGGCATGGAAGCTGCAGCAGTGGTAACCATAGAACACCACAAGTCAGGCCACCCACGGCCCGACGATCAATATGGTCAAGGCAGCCTGGTTGTTAAAACGTACGCAAATTACGGCTTTGCCCTATTTCTGTGCTACAGGCTGTGAAATCGTTCTACCGTCTGAGCTATGATAGGTTCAATCGATTCGAACAGGAGGGCCTTCTCCAAGACCACTAGTTCAATAACCTTGGGCCTGGCATCGATGGCTTCGGCCCCAAAGGATAAAGCAGTAGCAGTCGCTCCTAATCCGACCTTAGCGGGCTCAAAGTCTGGCCGGGACAACCGACGAGCAAACCAAGTCCCAAGAACGATGGAGGCGCCCGTGAATCAGAATCTGGCAATGCCAGAGAAAACAAAAAAAGGTGAAGTGGTAGTCTGGGGGCGACAGGGACAGAAACAAGGGGAGACAGCTGGCTTCCAGCCAGTGCTAGGTCTGGCCCCTAATGAAAGTTCGCCCATTTTTAATGGCCAAGGGTTTACTGGCAATGAGAGACTCAGGAGTCGCGCAAAAGATGGACCTAGCATGGAGCAACAAAATGAATCACAAATTGCTGTCCACCCAGAACCCGGACCTCAGCTCCAAGAGCTTGATCTTTCGAGGATGAGTGTAGGCTCGGGTGTCACGAGCATACTCACAGGGGCAGTGGACTATCCTGACACTGTCAATGGTGCTCAAAAGAGGGCACTAGATGGGGTGTACAGATTAGGACACTCTATTGTATCTGTCGTGACTACCCCGAGGCCCGCTGGAGCCTTCTGGACAGAGCAGCAGCGTGAGTTAGACAATCAGAGACGGGCTGTAATAGCGGAAGCTCTAGCCGTGCAGCAAGTATGGGTTCAGAAGATGAGGGAGAAAAACGAGGCACAGATAGAGGGAGTAACGAGACAAATGGAAGAACTTACAGTGAGGGCAGAATCCAAAACAGTCGTAATGGAGAGGGTTGCAGCAAGAAGGAGCAAGGTACGAACAACGGAAGAGACTGCAAGATATGCAGATCTAGAAAAGGAGGCAAGCCTGGCAAGGGCTGCACAAAACAAGATAATTGCAAACTTCAGTACTGAAGCCCAAGCAACATCGACGCCGCGGCGTCGCCATAGTCTGGTAGCTGCACAGTCCGATACGAGTACAACACAGCCCCACACCATCCAGCCTACATGGCCCCTCCCGCCTCAATTACCCCTTACAGTAACTGCTCCTCCATTTAGTCCCCTCATCGATATCCGTGATTCAGCTCCTAGCAATCCTACCAATTCTTTGATACCAAGTGGTAAATCGAAGAGGAATAAGAAACAGAAGAAGAAGCCCGAGAGCAAGACTCAAAGCACCCCTCAAAGCAAGCCTTCCACGCCACCTCAACCCAAGGCCAACAAGCACGTGAGTAGACCCCCACGTCCGTTTGTGTATCTGAAAGCCACTTGTGATTTGAGGTCGATACTGTTGACATGTACCTTGATACTAATATAAATTGCACTTTACAGAAGGGAAGCTCAAAGTTTCGACCCCAAAATCCAGCAAACCTCAGACTTCAAGCGCCTGGACTCATTAAGCCCCCTGCACTGACAACTCCCATAGAGCCCAGGCCTGTTGACGTACGTATGCTCCAAAGGCTTGGCGCGTTGGTGCATCCCCTTGCCCAACTTCGAACCTACGGCTACACCATAAGCAACCCAACCATCATGGAAATACGGGATACCTTAACGAAGCTAAGCGACAACGCAATCTGCAAGAGATGTGAAAGTGTGTTATCCTCACAAATCCACAATTGGCAATGTGGCCTCTGACATGTGCCTCTTTTAGAACCTTTCGTGTACAAGGATATTGGGAGGAACAAAATCTCGAGAGGTGATTGTGTGCACCACCCTGGGAGGTGCTCGGTAGAAGTTGAGGACAAGGTAAACAGAGAGCGATACCTCCTCCACAAGGTACGTACAGGCTAAATTTAACATGCTTCAGAAACTGGCAACCGGAAAGCCAATGAAAGTTTGGAGTTGTTGCTATAAACGAGGATTTGCACCAGGCTGCACCACAGGCCCTACACACGTTCTGGAAATACAGGATGCAAACAGGCTCGCAGACATTTCTCCCTTTGAAGCCACCCCTTCCTCGGTAAATACAATGGATAGTGTGTCCAAGATCGTAGGTGCTGCAGATCAACTGGGCATGTCGTTTATTAGCTAACATATCGGATCCGGACTATATAGCAAGAAGTGATCGCCCTAGATTGTGAAATGAGCTATACAAAATATGGCCTCGCTCTTTCCAGGATGTCAGTCCTATCATTCCCAGATTGCAGGCTGCTGGAAGATACCTACATACGGGAACCATATCCTGGTGTCCACTTTTTTGATTATAATACCCGATTTTCCGGTGTTACTCATAAGAACCTCTACCCCGATGATCCTAAAAACAGCCCACCTGTCCTTGAGGGCATCATTGCGGCAAGGAGCAAGCTTTGGGAGTACTGTGATGCTAACACTATCATCATTGGCCATGGGCTCGACCATGATTTGAAGTGCCTCAGGGTGCTGCATCCCAAGATCATTGATACTGCTATCCTGTTCAGCAAAATTAATGGACAGAAATCACGGCTGAAGAAACTGGCCGAAGTGGAGCTGAAATGGTGCATTCAAGAAGATAATGGAGACCAATTTGGACATGATAGCGTGGAGGATTGCAGAACCTGTATTGAGTTGGTTTTGAAGTATCTAGAGAGGCCGATTGTTGCCGCGGAAAGTGCTGCGAGTGAAATCCCTGATTAGGTGGATTGGATTGCAATTGCGCCGAGTTTGTGGGAGCCCTCTACGATGAGTTTGTGCCAACCAGATTAGTGGTTTACCGCGGTCAATCAGTTCGTCTTGATTGAAGTCACAGTAGAAGGCAAATGATTTAGCCACGATGTTTTCATTTCCTTCGTTCACTATTATGCTATATATATCAGGCCTGATATCTGATACCATATTACACGTTCTTTTAAAATAAAATAAACACAATCTCATTGACAGGCCTTGAGTGGTTTGACGCACTGGGGCTTTATAAAGGCAAGGTGGTTCATATCATATACAAACAGGGACTAAGCTCAACCATTACAATGTGGATTTTCTGCAGACTAGTATATCAGCAATTGCCATTAGGTGCACGGGGAGCAATGCATCCGCTGCACAAATAGCATATCGGTTTGCGAACTAGATATTAATCGTTCCACCTCCTTCGGGGGAAAGGCGTATGGATAGACTCAAAAAAACTTTTGTTTATCGTGGGTTAGGATCAGGGGAATGCTCGGTGAGTCGTGCAACCAGACTAGGAAATGCTCCCGTGCAGTAGCAGACTATGTTCGCAACTTGAAGCCCTGTGCAACCACTGACAGAGACCGCAGGAGGTTCATATTTTTTTTCGCATATGAATTAAACAAAAAATCCAGGCCCAAAAAAACTGCAACAAATTAGCCGCTCCTGCTACCCGCCCTGCGGGTAGAGGTTATGGCTAATAGTGAGCATTTTTCCCTCAGCACTTTCCGTGCTGCCACCAGCTTGCGGTGGAACGGCCCTTTGGATCACTCCGGGGCTCGAACCCGAGCCCGTTGATGGACTGGCAGCGGGTGTAGTCAGCTCCCTGAGCCAACCACCAACTGCACCATTCAGGACGCGGGTTGAAAAGAAATGGAAGGGTCTGATACCTACCTATACTGCAGTCTCGCCACAGACGTTTGTCTATACTGGTAGGGACGACAAATTCCCGTTATTCAAAGGCTGGCATGCTTTTGGCGCGGGGCTACATACTAGAGGTGCCATCATTAGGATAATGTCTATTTTTTAAATTTTTTTTGAGTCTATACGCCTTTCCCCCCCGAATGGAGCCTTAGGAGGCGGCCCCGTTCCCGCACCTTTATGAGGCGAGATAATGTCTATTTTGGTCTATAGGCCTTTCCCCCGAAGGGAGCAATGTCCATTGATATGCAGGTTATGCAGATTAGGCAGCGTATCAGCCATGCGTCCAGCGAAGGAGTGCTTCAACTTAGCAGAGGTTGCGAGAGATAGATTTTAGGAGGTTCACGGTAGGAGAGAATACGAGTGTATTGCGCTCGCTTGAACTGATCTATCTAGCAGGGACTATTTATACACGTATCTGGCGAGATATGTTAAGGCATGTGTAAAGTCAGTAAACAGAATAAAATTATAAACATTACCAAATGATATAAAGTTGTTTCATGTAATGTTATGGGAAAGCAAAAGTAGAGTTGATCTCGTGCCAAGACTCTTATAGGATAGCTTTAGCGTAAGAGACTGGGAATGAGAGTGTAACTAGGTAGGTTACCTAGAAACAACGAAGCGGATTAGGCTTTATGTCTTTTCTGTTTTTTTTTGAGTCTATACCCGAGGGGAGGGTGTTTGGTGTAATATTTTCAACAATGTCACTCTGAATTGGTTAAGAGTCCATGAACAAGATAGTAAGACCTCGTAGCTGGGTCAAAGAAGTCATGGAACGGCTGGTCTGTTGGATGAAAGGGAACCACCAAAGTCTACGTGGCAAGCAGGTGACAATATCTTCTTATAGGTCTCCAGCAGCTCATCCAGTAGCTTCAATATCATAGCGTCAGAAGGAATGAGAGGTCCATCATTCCCCAGATATATTCCAACATTCCTTTATGTTGAGCGATTCGAGACATGGTGGTGATGTTCTCATGTGACTTTTTTGGGGGGGGACCTTAGGCTATGAGACGGTTTTCATATGACTAAGCAGCTGTAACTGAAAAATGCCAAGGCGCTTCATAATTGACATATGCTAATGAATTTAGAATTGCCCACCCCTACTTTATACACTCAAACCTAGCTATACCGGACTGCATGAATCAGCGCAAATCTGTCCGGTATAGCTAATATCCGGTATGGTGTCGGCAACTTGTAACCAACCCGAAATCCACCAAATTTCAGGTCCGACGGAGTTTTCTATCTCAACAACCACAACATGTCTAGAACATTAAATTAAAACTTAAACTAATAAAGCAAGGCTTGTATAATAAGGTTACGTTCTTAGAATAAAAAAAAAAATAAAAGATTGAGAAAGTTATAAGGGTAGAAAGAAGGAGAAAAATGTTACATGCCAAGAAGTAGAAAAACTAACCGAAGTAGGAAATGAAGATGTGACTAAGCTAACTTCCGCTGATGACTCTTGTATGATAGCTGCCAAGCCTTGGCCTTTTTCTGGGCAATTTGTGCCAAGCACGGAAATTCCGAGCTACATTCCTACCCAATCTGGAATAGTTCATAATGATTTATACCTAAACAGGTTAGAGATCGCCACAGAAAATGTTACAGTAGGTTGGTTACAAGTTGCCGGCACCATATAGAAAATGGCGTGGGGGCCGTTGGGGGCCATTGGGGAGCAGCGGGGTAGAAGTCAAATAGAGCTCAAGCGCTTCTAGAGACTACATTTATAGCTATCGCCGACAATGCTACCAAACAAGAGAAATGGATTAAGCGATCTGGAGCGGCATAGGATTTGAGTGATCCCCGATATGCAAAGATGACTCATGAGGAGTTTGGAGCTCTTTTAGGAGTTATTGCATCACAAAATAAGGAATCTTTTCCTTCTTATGAAGACTATACTCAATACCCTACAATCCCTTCGAGATTCAACCAGCATATCGATTACCTTACTTTTTACTACGAGCACAAACTTACAACAAGTTAATACTCTAGCAGGAGAGTTTCTACACTATAATGAGGATGAGGCCAATCTCAATCTATCTCCGGAGGTTGTTGATATTGAAGAGATTATTGATGATCAAAAGTGTGGATGATGAAGAAGAAGATCTATATTCACCACCTCCTACCTTAATCACAACTGCACAAGTACGTTCACACCTTACGGAGCTAGTTCAGTATCTAGAAGCTCTATCGGTTCCGAACTTCCTGGTGGAGCAAAGCCTAATCTGAAGGTTGTTGAAGCTAGGCAGCAACTGCAGACTCTTGAGCAAGCTCTTGCTCGCAATATGCATGCATCTCGTATTCAGAGCTCTATTACAGACTGGTTTTCACTGCTGGAGTCTTCTTAAGTTCTGTTATTGCATTCTTGTCTTGTTGGGTTATTACGCTGTTGTTACTCCTCCGTTATAGCAATAAATATTTCTATGTGATTAATCCCTGTATCAATCCCTGCAGTCCCTCTCCTGTCCATCCAGTACGGTATCCGCTGTAGCAAGAAGCTGCCTCTTCTAACTTGCTCTGATTGGCAAATTTTGGCGCAATCCGTCCGGTATAGCAAGAGATCCGGTATAGCGAGTTCCGGTATATATAGCTAGGTTTGAGTGTATGATTATAAGCCAGGCTGTTCACATAGCACTCTTGGCAACGTTTATGGGGTGCAGTCGCCATTGGAGACCCTGGCCTACCCACCTCCAGCTGATTGGCTGGGGAGATGGCGGACTTCGCCCATGTAACGTAATGGGTTGCGAGGCGCCAGCGCATCTAAACGAAACATATATATCATATATACAGGCAGATTGATTACAACAAGTATTGCGACACCCCAAGCCATCTCACGCACGTTGTATACCGCCAGCTTGGTTGAATACTCCTGAATTCCTCATACCATTTGCCACAACCGTGGTGCAACGCATATGTAGAACAATAGGTAATCTAGCTTCTTTTTCCAGGAGTTGTTGATCTCATATGCTCGATGGGACTAGCCATGCGATGTTGGACAGTAGAAGGTGGGAGGCCGTATGCAATGACTGCACCCTCTAAGAGTAAATTGAGGCCTCTTGAATTGACTCGCACTTTTCTCTGCGATTACGTTACCCATGCCAGTCATTCCCCGCAACAATGCACCCCCCCAAATTAAAGCATATTGCTTCTATGGATAGCGGTTTTGGTACACCAAGTAATCATGCAAGCCCATATATAAGCTGTTCACCGCAAAAGAGAGGGCACAACGGCGATTGTTTATTGCGTGATGATACACACAAATTTCTTGAACTGCCATTGCATGGCTGCCGATGGTAGGCTGATCGTATACTCTCAAAGGCTGGTTGAGCTATTTATATGGTAAGGTGCACGTCAATACTACCTATAAACTCCGCTCCTAGAACATCAATCACAGCAACATTTGCTGGAAGGTAGTCGAAAGAATAGCATGACTGTTAAGCTGTCGGGCAACTGAGTTGTGATCCCTTCTAGGATCTAGTTCAGTTCCAGTGCGAGTTATGTACTTGCATGGAAACAAATCGCAACTCCATTCTATCAAACCGTTCATGAAGTTCTTGAAGAATTCTCCTGTCCTGCGTTGAAGGCGGGAATGTTCTGGATTCCCACTGCGATTCTCACTGTCTGGGTAGCAGGTCTTCATAAGATTCCTATGGTTGTTGGTAATCCCAGCCATTAGAACGGTGGTCCTAGATACTGAGCCATAACTAGACAGCTAATATTACCTTGCATCCAGATTAAAAGAACCAAAATAACCTGCTGTGGCAACTGTTTGCCAGTGTCTGTTCGTTCTCTGGCTTCCTGCTGCGCCGCCTTGACTTTTCGGTTGCGTTGCGATGGATGTATTCTCGTGTTACCCGAAGCATTTCAGACCTTTTCTCGCAAATTGCCAATCACGTCTGGTACTGAGAAACAGCCGCAGCACAACTTTCGTTCTTTATATAATCTGGATTTCTGCAACAGCCCCAAGCCCGTGAGAGCTTCCGGTGCCAGCTCATTCAGAGCCCTTCCACCCTCGTTGAAGGGTTCTCCTGTGCGAGTCTGTTTTCAGCAACCTGAGGGCGTCGTCGTCGAGACTACGTCTCCCTCAACCTGTATCAACCTGTGCGACATTCAAGTTTGCCCCCACTCTGCAGTAGTTAGGGCTGAAGACAGCTTCCCAGTACCCCACCTCACCACTTGTGATCGAATCACCCCCCTCAGGAATTGAAGTCTGGCGGCTATAACTCTCGTTGTCTTTAACGAAAAGGTATTCAAATCGGCAAGCTCACGATGCGGCAACGCCTAAAGCGAAGCTCCCCACAAAACAGTAATATTCAAGTGGACGGCCACCAGACAACAAACAATGTACAACCCGAAAATCAGACAACAAAAACAACTGTGATTGTCGGTGCCCGTCTTTTCCTTATTCTCATAGCCAAAAATTGTCGGCTAACTATCCTACCCGCACAGGGCATTGCGATCTTATGTGGCTTAGTGATATTTTTTCTCGCCACATACTTTCTTTTCCACTATTTTCGCAAGACTTATGCCGAACCGCCATCATGGGTTCCTAAATTTCTGAAAAAACGTTGGAAAAAATGGCCTTCAATCCCTAGTACCTCCACATCCTACTCCCGAGCTCGGCTCGAGGATATCGATGGACCTCCTCTGCCTGGGGTTGATAGGACAACATCAGTCCGCTCAATTATGACATTACCGGAATACCGGGCCATTGCCAATCCAGACAAGGAAAGAACAATTGCTCGTGAAGGGGAACGCGGAGGAATGGATGTGGTTATTGAATTTCCAGAGACACAAGATGAGGAAGAGGCGCGGAGGGAGCAACATATGCAGACACTTTACGAGATTCGCCTGGCCCGTAGTGCGGATAGAGAGGAGCGACGTGCTCGCCGCGAGGCACGGCGGAGAGGAGAGCGACTGCCATCAAATAGTAGTGTTGCAAGCGCTGTGACTGGGAGACTACGCACCCCATCTGGTTCCGCCCCGCCACAAACCCTGGGAGCAGGAGTATCTTCACTTCTTAATGTTGAGGCAGGAGATTCACCCCGGTCAAGCACCCCAGCTGTATCTTCTCGCGTGCAAGATGTCCTTGCATCTCGCTCTGCCAACTCCCTTGCTGCACTAATTGCCGAGCCTGAACCACGACTGTCGCAAGTTACTTATGCTGACATAGGAGTCGCCCGCCCTGATGGATCCCGTGTTCGCGAGAGCTCAGTAGGTTCAGACCAGAGAGTTCTACTCGGTGATGTCTCTGCAATGGGTAATTCTCATAGTCGCCAAAGCAGCTCCGGCAGTGTCAACACTATCCCCTATCACCACGGGCATGCGAGATCAACTTCTGCGCTATCGATTACGACGTATGCTACGGCGAATGGGAGCGCCCCCACACCCTCCATTTCCAGAACAACACGGCGGGGAAGTGGGGATTCCTTCCAATTTGTTCAGTTGCATGGCCATGGGCGGCGGGGCTCGGACTTAACAGACTTGAGAATGAATCCGCCGGAGTATGACAGATTGCAATTTGAGGAAGCCCCACCCTATGACGTTCCAGTGCCACGGAGGAGCTCGCTTGCGCCTAGTGGGGGCATAACGAGTCCCAATACAGTAGCAGGAGGGCAAGAGTATCCTACGCCATACGCAAATGGGGGCATATGAGCTTGATCTCTGTTGACTTACGAGGCGGTGATGTATATTTCCTATCCAGCTTTTTTCCTCTCTCCTCAAAAGCCGGAGCGGAATATGTTCAGGGCGTATACCCCTTTGGAACTTGATGGAGAATACTTGTGTGTGTAGTGAAATGTTTCCAAGTTGCTTAACTTTCTCTTTTCACTATCTTCTTCTTTCATACTTGGGGTAGTGGAATTCTAATGTAAACACAAGCGGCGTTTGTCATGATCACCTGCCTCTAATGATTGTCCTTTCTCATCTCTTGGTTGAACATGAAGGTTTTGGAGTATCGTCCTACTTTTCCTTGCATATAATGTTGTGTTGTTCGTGTGATATCCAAATTGGAAGGCTGTGGAGTAGAGGGGTAGGGGAATAAACTATGGTTTGAGAGCAATGCAGGCATGGTAGGTGCACGGTGAGGAGGCACATGTGCATAAGCTCTGTACTATATGATGTACAGTACATGGGCTTATACCAGCCGTCCCTCTCTGGCTAATGTAAGGAGACCTTCATACGAAGTGTTACCCTGAATTTCTCAGATAACCGTTTTGAAAAATTGATTGCCCTGAAAATTTTTATAGATGCTGTAAACACCAGCATTGGTACTATGTGTGACTTGAGTGTGCTACACTGCTTGACAGAATGCTGCGCGCAGTTTCGATTTTTATAACACATATTAGTTGGCAAGTTCAGATAACTAGTGAGACATCTGACGCGCGGATTATGAGGCGTATGATACATACTCAGCCTTCTAGCTCATATCATATCCGACAGATAGACCCCTCAGAGCGCAGCACACTTACAGCAATGCCCGTGGGTAGAAGATCGAAATAGCCTAGATAGGCTTACTGATTCCTTAAAAAAAAAAAAAAACTCCCAGGTACTGGTAATGCTGTCCCATCACGCGATAAGACAAGTTTCAAGAGCGGGTACTCACGTGATTGCACACACTACAACTGGCACCGGCTCACACCGAGCAACCAAAGGTCTGCCAAGCCGCTAGGCGACGTCTAGAGCGAGACTGTTCTGTACGGAGTACTACCAACAGACTACGGTACTCTGGCTCCATAGCCTAGCTACAACACCCCAAATTCACTCTATCTAGGCATAGTAATACTGGTTCATTTTTTTTAAAATTTTCTTTTGAGTCTATACGCCTTTCCCCCAAAGAGAGCCTTATAATACTGGTTCAATTGGACCAGAGTCATGGGATTATGCATGATAAGGGCCTTATCATCTCTCTATATTTCTACGTTGCATAGGCATACTGGAGTACCCGCATCCACTGGTGAACAACTGTCCATGTCAGTTTTCAAGACATAGACCGAGCTCACGTTAAAGCCACTTGTTTTTGACCTTGTATATCGAAGGCCTGCACGACAGAGGAGGGTCGTGCCAACCAGACTAGCCTGCACGAGCTCGGCCTATGTCTTCAAAAGTGACATGAACGGTTGTTCGCCAGTGGATGTGGGTACTCCGTACCTAATCAGAATGTCTACTAGTGAAACGCCCAGGGCCCAACCAGAGCAAGCCTCGAAGCCTCAACTCCCTGAATATCAAGCATACAAGCGCACCGAGAAAAACACGGAAGTCCTACACAAGAGTGTTCAAACTAAAAGCATTATCAGTACAGCTGATCCAAATGAGGTTCTTGAAGGACAAGCAGGAGAAAATTATAAGCATAGTATGTATACGTATTGCAATGCTGTAGCACAGGCAGCTACATCAGGAAGTCGATATATTTTTATCTTCAGATGATCTCAAGATGACTTTGAGATACCGTATCCAGTGGAAGAGAACACTCCATGTCGCTTTTTAAGACATTGGCCGAGCTCACATTAGAACCACTTTTTGGGGACCTTGTATATCGACTTTCCGGCGTGAGCTCGGCCTATGTCTTAAAAAGCGACATGGCGTGTTCTTTCCCAGTGGATGCAGTACGTGGCCAAGAGGACTGGGTCAGGCGCAATGAGAGACCATAGTCTGGTTGGCACGACCCTCCTCTGTGAGAGACCAGTGCCCGTCAGTACGTTGTGTAGCAGTCAGGACCAGATTTTACAATCCCAGTTGTTTCCAGAACGACAGAGTTTTGCACTATGGGCCAAGTCTTTACATTGAGACATCTGTTTGATGAAAATGCACACGCAAAACTGCATATTTAGATGCACCTGTCAGGCCGAAAGATTCACTTTCTGATAACTTGAGTCTTGCACCATGGATACCAGAATAACCCCATTACAAGAGCAGCTGAATCTGGTGTCAAACCTGCTGCGCTGTCTTTCCAGCAGGCGGTGCAAGTGCTGAGGCCTTTCAATCCTGCCAACGTCCGTGTGAAGGCAGCTGCAACAATAATGGCGAACCGGAGACATCACACCATTGACACAAAGGCTTTGCACTTACGTGACTTTGAATATTCGTTTGGCTTTGGGGAGATGGGAGAGAAGGCTCTTGGGTGGGATTCCTGTACTGCGTTTTACGAGTTAGCTGTGGCGATCTTGGTAATACTCCGAAGACCCAACGCGTGGTACAGTAATTGCAGAGTGCATATTTGCATATATCGGGCCGAGGTTTGACGCTGGGAAGCAATTTAGATATACAGTCCCATTCAGAAGGTATCCGTGATGCATAAAACTGAGCACGATTGGGAGGCCTGGGCCACCTTCAGGCGTCGGTCTTACCCCTCCTAATAGGGTGTATAAAAGCACCTCACCTCGGGCTCGTTCTCCTTAGGGGTCGATAGTTAAAACTCGGGACAAGCCCAGACTTACCCCGAAACTTAACAACAGCTAGTACCTAAAGATGACTAGCCGGAATGCCCAAGGCCAAGAATTGGTTAAAAATAATTGGGATGGTCTTTAGATGGGATCAACCCATTAGGAAAAATAACAGCAACTTCAGCTTGGCCAATGATATAGGTGGCCCCACGTGAGCAAGATTTGATAGGTACTCGTGTGGGGTTGGTTACGCGACCATATGACGACTGTACAAATGCCCATCCAAATGCCCATCCAAATCGCAGAACTATGGGTGTCTAAATGCATTGAATCTGGCCCTTATGGTGCATACGGTTCCATAAGCCCTTTAGGAAGCATGCCAAGCATACAATGCTTCATAGTATATATGCAGTTATTTTGTATAGAAAAAATGTGAAACAAACAGCAAACGAGCAAGATTGCCAACAAGGACCCCAAATTGACATAGCTATACCCAAGACCCAGCCGCGCAAGTCTTCCACTCCCAATGGTATCTATCGCCAAAATAAAAATTACCCTGAATCCAATATCTTCAATATATACTTCCGCATTTACGCACTTCCGCTTGATGGCCACCACCTCCCTACCCTACAGTTCGAGGCAACAGCCCCTCCCAAGGCGGCTTTCGTCATGGCCCCTCATGACCTATAGCTAGTCACCCCATTGTGGTCAAGAGCCTTCGCTTCCCCAAGACCCTCCTCAGAACGCCTAGCTGGTGGCACCTCAACATCAATATCCACCCCTTTCAGCACCTTCAACAGCCTCTTCAACCCCAACATCAACAAAGGCTTTGGGAGTGAAAAAGTAATCCTACATGACCGCGCATACATTAGCCTGTCTCCGTACTGCAGTAAAACAATCATACTGATACTCACCTATACCACCCCACCTTCTCTCCCTGAAAAATTGCCGCCGTAGCCAAATACACATTTCCACCCCAAATCCTCCTATTAAGCTTCTTATCCTCCTCCACCCCCGGG
>Ga0307514_10003434_pt1 | contig 15226 bp, 7 predicted proteins | sample 16_EM_MG_FD_203088 | JGI IMG/M metagenome (GOLD analysis project Ga0307514, IMG submission 203088) | Populus trichocarpa ectomycorrhiza microbial communities from riparian zone in the Pacific Northwest, United States - 16_EM | ecosystem: Host-associated > Plants > Roots > Unclassified | place...
ATTATAATATATAAATATATTAATATTAAAATAAAAATTATATATATATATATATATATATATATATATATATATATATATAATTTTATTTTTTATTAAATAATTAATAATAATAGATAATGAATATCCAAAACTTGATGAGTGGTTCATAAATATCTAATTTGATAATTAATAAATAAAAAATTTGACCTATGAATACTCATTATCATCACTAATATATAACATTAATAAAACACTGGGCTAGAACAATATTGTAGGGTTTTTTTGGTCTATTATAGATTTTTTATTTTAGTCATTTTTTTTAATCCTTGTACTTTTTTTTTTTAATTTGAACCTCATAAGTTATTTTAATTTGTTTATCAATACCTAGACATTTGATTTATGATTAATTTTGAAAGAAAATATTATTTATGTTGCTTGAAAAAAAATGAGAATACAAGTACCTAATTTGACATTGTATCTAAAACAGAGGTTTTTCAAGATATTCTTTACTTAGATTTGTGTGTTTTTTGGTTTAGTTTTGGTCCCTTTAGTTTTTTTTATTTTTGTTGAGGATCAAAACTACCTTTTTGTTTATCTTTTAGTTCTTGATTTGAAAAAACCAGCAAAACAAAATCCTTTATGCATTATTAAATCCTTTAAACATCCTGCTAGTTTTTTAAAATTTCTAAACCAGCAAAAAAAAATCTCATCTCCAATAAATGGCCATGTCTTTTTATAGAAATTAAAGTTAAGTTCATCCTAGAGTCTTGTAGACTTCACAACTCCACACTATCTCCTGAACCTCCTCCAATGTCACCTCCCTCTCTAACCAAAGTAAAGACTCACACTCATTACTTAAAATCTTAAACCTTGCACTTTTATGCAAGACCTAATAGCAAAACTACTACTGAACAGGTTGTCAAAAAAAAATTATGATGAAGATGATTGGTTTGCTGTTATTGAAGATATGGGTTTGGGTTAAGAGGGTGATGGCAAAGTTTTTTTTTTAGTTTGGGTTAAGAGGGTGGTTATTACAAACAAAAAATTCACACGACGAATTATCAGTAAGAATTCTCTTAAAAATCTTTTAGGAAAGAAAAATTGTTATGCCTTAATCTAATTTTTTTTCCTCTACTATGTCTATTTGTACAAGTGGAGTGTATATAATATGTTAGCTTACAAATAATATGATGCATAACATTTTATTTATGGAAAAACTTAATAACTTTTAAATGTCAAAATATCACTTTGTCCCCTGAATAATATCACATATATTATTTCAAGATAATTTTAGAAATTTATTCAATTAAGTCCTTACTTGGTTTTTATATGTCTAGAATAGTAATTCTCTGTATTAATTACATCTTATTCTTCAATTTCTAAAACTTACTTGCAATTAAGTCACACTTAATTAGTTATCTCAGTTTAATTTATGACCAATGATTTTTAATGTGTATGACTTATTAGATTCATAACAAGTTGGCCCAAATATAAACTATAGCCTAAATAGAATGTGATTAAATAGATTAAATAATTTAATTTATTAATAATTCAATAATTGATTGATTTTATATTTAAAGATTAAGTGCATCATCTAGTAACGTATCATGATCCCCCAAATATTAAAAAAGTCACAAGTGATTTGACTTAACTTTTCAGTAAATAGTTTCTCAGTGTAATTATTATCCCTTCATAAAAAAATTTCTGATATAGACATTATAAAATGAAGGATGTTTGCTCTGTCAAATCATGTTATTTTCAATACTATAGTCATTGATTTTTTCAATAAGATTTGAAACTTTTTTCAAATTTCATTTCACTTTGCATAAGTATTTTACAATCAATACTATTTGAGAATATGTGGAATATTTTCTCTAATTCACCTATGGTGATGAATCATTTTTTGATTACTCAAATACTTTCATATAGTACATAATATGCCTAATATTTACTTGTTTGTTACCTTTGATTAAGACAGCATGTAATCAGGATCAAAACATAATATTTTATATATAAGATGATATAGTGATCTCAAGTCTAATGATCTACACAATTATCACGTGAGCTTTTCTATAGACATTGTTGATCTTTACATATGAAATCCTCATATAGGTCGATTCAGTATACATGTCATATGACAAGCGCCTACATATTAGTTCTAGGTATTTTTCATACCTCGATTTATGATATATAAAAAATGCTTTCTTTTGTAAAGAAAAGAACGTAATATGTATTAGTCATAATTGATCTAATTAATATTCAATCTTAATAGAGCATTGACCAAAAATATTTAGGAACAATGCTTTGATGTATTATGAATCTCATAACTATAACCATTTTATAATTTTCTTTACAAAATAATTTTATCTCAGTGACTTTATATTTACTCTAAATTCATTAATCAAGCATAAATGAATATTAAAGATAAAAAAAAAACCTTGTATTAATAATAAATATATTTTTACATGAACAAAATCAATGTCACGTGTAACCAACCGATTGGCTACATAACATATATACTAACAACTTTGATGCAGGTTAAGATCAGATAAGCTCCGAAAAAAGTGTCAAACCCAACATCTGATCTTGAGTTCAAGTAGGTAGCCCTGTTGGCATGCATTAGACAACAACAAAAAATGCTCGGAGTGTTGGGAATTTGTTTAAAACCATGATTAATAGGCACTTTAAGGTAAAATATAAAGCTCCTTCGCTAACTTTTAAAACTATAATTTTCTTGGGATTTATTCTTGAACATAAATTTTTTTTATATGAAATATTAACATGGTTGAAACAAATTATGTATGAATAAAAAGTTGATTTTAATAAAAAACCTTTGGTTCGTGTGTTTTTGTAAAACCCAAAACCTCCTTCCCACATAGAAAAGGAAAAAAAATTTCTTGTTATTTAAGTAATAGGATAATAAAGAGTTAAAATTGATATTCAAAAGCACCCAAGTTTTTAGAAAGAAAAGAAAGCTTAAGTCACATGTGCGTTCGCTCGGCTCGTGTTTAAGTCTAGGCTTGAGTTTGAATTTATTATGAAATAATTTTTTGGACCACATTATTTTTTACCTATTTATTTTTTAGGCTTGGGTTTTTAATTATTTGGCCCATAAAAAACTATTTTTACTTGTTTGTCCAGCCTATAAATTAAAGAGTGAATAATTTATTCAACCTAGACAGTTTTTATTCATATACAACGTTAGATTTAAAGCCAAAACTGTCATGTTCAATTCTTGTTTATGGAGGGTAATTAAAACTAATAATAATATAAATTAATTCTATTAATTATCATAATTAATTTTTTATCAATTTTTTTTTCAAAATCATCTATAAAAAGAGGTTGAGAAAAGAGTATTTATAAACCGTTTTTTGACAAATTCTTACAAAATTTGGACACTCTCTTCACCCCATTTTCAACTTAGTCTCCTCTCCTCTATTTAAAGTTCTATTTTTGTTCTCTGTTTTTTTCCGACTACAGAGCTGAAGTTCAATTTTTGTAGAGAAATATTTTAGTCAAGTTTCATTGAATTTGTAAACCTTATCTAAAAACATATCTAAACAAGGTGATAGTGTTAAAAACATAAGAGGTTGATTGTATGCATCATGTTTGCACCAAGTAAAAAACAATAAAGCCTGAAAAACAAATAATTAATTATTAACATAACTATTCACAACAACAAGATTATATTTCGAGTGCATCAATAAATAAATACCCTATACTAGTTTTGTTCCAAGTATAAATTCTATACAAACTTAGTATACATGCTTGGATTATGTTCAAATCTTTTATTAAGTTTTCTATGTATACTGGGATTTTTATTATACATCGTATACCTAAAAACTAAACATTATGCTAACTAGTCTAATAAAATTTATCAGACAACTATGAAGTTGAAGTTGGAGGAACCACCAAACAACACCGTGCGAGCTCCCTTCCGATCTGTAATAATAGTAGCTAAACAGCTACCAGGAACAGGACTTGCCATAGCTCCCTCCCTATATGAGATGGTAGTGGTGAAACAGGTACTAATGGCCTTGATATGTTTTGCAATTATTATTCTTCGAAAGCCTACAGTCGTGTCGTTTTGTTTTTTGCAGCAGAATTGTTAAGATGAGTATAATACTTTTCCCCGTGAACAAGGGTGTTTCCACAATCCTTTGAAATGTTCTTTTCAGGCGTGCAGCTTTAGGCGTTCCATACGAGACCACAGAATTAGAATCTCCAACCGACTTGCCAAAAGGAGAAAATATATGCCTAACAATCCACAGAATCAATCAACTTGTAGGAAATTAATCGTGCCGTTATAATCATGGCCGAATATACATATTTGCACCAGCTGTTTTGAGAATTATTTCCAACACCCACCGAATTAACTACTACCCGTCACCATGTCCGGCGTCAATGAACTCGCCAATAAAACTTGGTTGATCTTTCTCCACCACCCTAGCTACAACAGCTTCCGTGATAACAACCAGATTAGGTGTTGAAACTGCTGTGGCAGATACCAACCCTCCTCCCTTCATCTCCATGGAACACAGAAGGCCTAATTCTCAACCAACCTGTAACCCTCATATGCTATGCATGTCACCGAAGCTATCCCCCCCACTTAGCCTTTGAACTCTATCCTGGTCATCTCATATTCCTCTCACCAAAATGCAAGAGAAAACAATAAAGTAAAAGGTAAAAAGAGGAGTGACAGTTGTTAGGACAAAGGTGTGCCGAATCACATTTTCTGGAGCAGCTAATTTCACAGCAAAAGTACCTAACATTAATGGTGTCAAATCAACTTCCTGGCAGCATCTTAGCATGAAAATTGTTGATAACCTTTTAAGGCACCTAATACCAGTGAAACTAGTACTGGAACACAAACATCTCTGTTCTCTTCTCACGAGGAAACAACACAGAGTTGTGCGAGAAGAAAATGGACAACCCCAAGAAAAAGATAATTCACATATAGGATAAAATCCACAAGTCGAAAAACCTAGGGCTGTAATTTCAATCTTATCTAAAATCCACAAATAATAAAGGATTTAAGTAGAAATGAAAAAAAAAAAATCAAGTACAGAACCATGTTTTTACACCTAAAATAATTATGTTTAAGGAGATTTGGTTATTATAAATGCAGCTAGAAGACATCCACCCAAAAAAACACACCACTATGATATCCTAGGTTCCGATAAAGGCATGAGAAGAATAGAGGATGAGCTGGCAACATCCAATAGAAGCTAAATAGTCTAAGGTACACAAACTACGATATGAACTGACGGATAGAAGGATATATCCTATGGAAAAAAGCAAACAGAAACCATGATGCCAGCCACTTTAACCAATTTGTAAAACTTCTCTTCGAAGGACAAGTTCCATGAAATCTAGTGCACATTATTCTGGCAATGACAGTAAATTAACAAGTCAATCTCCAACAGCAAAAGGGAATGATTAACCACTAAGTAGCTCTGATGAAGAACAATCAAATGCAACATCTCATGTTCAATACAGCAAAACTAAGTTGCGTTCTCTTCAAGCAAGCAACACAAGTGCATAAACATGCATGCAAATGCCTACACGCATAACCAATGAGCAAATCTATCAGTTCAGCATCATTAAGCAAGCACCTTCAGAAATGACTTGAATAAAAATTTCATCAAAACCACTCAGCTTGTTAAATTTTTGCATCATCATTAGAAATCCATAAACAAAAAACCTGGCCCATACCAGCAGTTATTGGCCAAACACCCAAAGGCTAGTTGAACATATAAAAGAAGCTTCGGTGGGAAATGATCAATAGCAAATACCATCAGTGTGGTTTCCACAAGTGGGCACATGCCAATGGAGGTCACTGATTACTTGATTATAGAGTTTAAATTGTCAAGCAGCTCATTGGACCACAATCCTCAATCCTAAGTCGTGGTTGAATGAAGAATTGCTTTAAAAAGAAAAGCGTAAACAAAAACAAACTTTTCTTTACCAACATCAATTGCCTCAGGACATCTTGGAAGCCAATAAAAGAAAAGAAAAAGAAAAAAGCAACCTCCACAAAACACGACCAACTTAAGAATTGGACAACGTTTAATAAGAAGGATTCAGTGGTTTAATGCAACAAAGCTTGAACAAGAAAACTTACATCTATTGCCCAAGCACATCTTCATAACACAACCAGAGAAAAACCATACAAAGCAAGAAAACTAGATTCTCTGACTCCCGGACATCTTCAGAAAATCACTAGATTAAAAAAAAAACAACCTTATGAAACAAGACCTTAACTAAAGAACTGACGGTGTAAAATAAAAATTTACAATTAAATACATGATGTAATGCATTCTATAAGGTTCCTTGGCTAAAATCCAAAAAACTCCGAGTTTGAGAAAATCCACAATTCTGCCTTATTATTTTCACAAAGCTTACATAAAACAGTTGATTTGTCTGGACGATTAGTCATGTCTGATTCCCCATAAGATATGGTATCAGCATGGGATCATACAAGCCTATGTAAATAAAGTATTATGGTGCAATTCCAAGAGTATGCAACAGAAAATACAAGTACTGAACTTTTCAGAGAACTAGTGTAACAAAGAATCCCAAAATCCATATAAACCACCATGAAGTGAACCTTGCAAATAAAGTATCAAAAGCAAGCATAATTCACATTCGCACAAGGAAGGTATATTATCAATACTCATGTCTTATTGATATAATTAATTCCAAGTTGTGCATAGCTTCTGACAAGAGTACAAGGACTAGTCTATTCAGTCATCTTAACAACCAACACTCGTTTATCTAAAAAATAACAAACACTAAAAAATGAACCACGATTAAAAGTGCAGATGAAGTGAAGAAGCGGATGTAAAAGCACAGCTAATACATTCATCAACCAGAGACCCTATAGTCTGCAATCAGGCAATCACGAGTACCACAAAAAGCATCTGCGCCCAACAAGCTGTCATACACCTGAATCAAACATCCATGCACAACTCAATCGATCATTCAACATTCATCACACAAAACAAAGCTCATGATAACTTGAAGCAAATAAACAAAACAAAACAAACTAGCAAAACAATAAAGAATCTTCGCAAGGAAAATTACAAGAAACCCTGATAAATAGTCATGCCGAGCAGCTGAAGAAAGCCACCAGATGAATGCTACCTAAAAATACCATGGCTTTAATAGTATGTACAAACACACAAAGCATCATCATAATGTCAAAGTACAGATAATAAAACAGGCAGGCCATGAAGAGTTTCAATAAATGAAGAGACTTTTCAAATGGGAAAAAATATGAAGAAAAGAAAAGATGAAATCTTCATAATACAAAAACCAACAATCCAACTACAAAAGCACAGCTGTACAAGGCTACAGTTAACAACTGCAAATATATTTGAAGATTCTTACTAGGTTTAATCCAAGTTTTCACATAATGAGGCAGTATCTGACCTAGTTCTTAATACAAGGAATGATAGCTCAAAACAACAGAACAGTACTTTAGACAGAGAAAAAAGATGCTGCAGACTGAGAGGGACACCAGACAACCAACAAACCATTTCACAAATAAAGCTAATGACAAGTATTTCTTTCACAAAAAGAAAGTCATGGTCAATGCAAGACTGCCATCCTACAAGCCACAAGAAATTGCCCTCACTTCTTTTCATGGCTAATGCCACGGTCCAAAAATATCATGAGGGTATAAGATGAAGAGAAAATAAGTGGATATATAACCACCTTATGCAGTTCACATGTGTTTATAAGAGGTAGAAGGAACATAATAAAGTACAAAGCACTATAAGCTATAAATTTAGGCTCCGTTTGTTTCACATAAAATATTTTCCTCATTTTTCCATGTTTGGCTACCTAGGAAAGCTTGGTCAACAAAAACTATTTTATGGTCAAAGGAAAAATAAGCTTAAAACAATGGAAAACAACTTGCAGTTCTCAAGATGAAAACATTTTACAAGAAAATCTTTGTTATTAAATCATGGACGGCACCCAGTGTTTACCTAATTCTATAACCCCCTGAATCAAAAATATCTAGTTTGGAAGTTTGTCACGTGCAACCATGTAATTGTGACATATATAAATGGACTACCGGAACAAAAGCGAACCACAACTTGAAAAAGCAACCATACTAAGTGTGTGTTTGGTAATGTGGTGATGCCTTTTCAATTAAAAATGCATCAAAATAATGTTTTTTAATAAAAAAAAATCATTTTTGACATAAAAGCACCTAAAAAGCATCAATTTAATGCTTTTTTAGGCAAAAAACAATTTGAAAAGTAGAAATTACCACAGTGCCAAACAAACACTAAGCCTACCCCTTTTGTACCGCATTCCGAAGGGGGTAGCGAACTGCATACCATAATGTACCGTGTTCTAGGTAACTCAAGCATCACCCAATTTACTTGGAATGCGGTGCATTATGATATGCTATACATGTGTTTACTACAGTCCCCCTCCCCCTGAAACTCGATTAGTGGGAGATAGGCTTAGTATTGCTAATTCAAATAGTGGTTTGTTTTTATAAGTCTTCCATGTATAATCAAAAGATAAAAGTATTGTATTATTGCATGTAGACTAAAATTCAAAATAAGGTAATTTTCACCCTTGGTCCTAGAAAATAGCATGCAAATTATCCGTCTCAAAAACCTCTTGATTTTCTACAGGCACACACCTCTACACAATTATCACCTTTCATTCTTTGCTTTTTTTAAAGGTAAAAAAATTGAATGGTCCTAGCAACTTTTCAGATTCCAATTAATAACAAATATCTTCAAATCCAAATATTTCATTTATTATATAGGTTTTAAACATTTACTCTTATATTTAAACATGAATACTTGCAAATCTATAGCAAAGGATAGAGTAAAAATGGGGTCGCCAGATTTCACATTCTGGATAGCGAACACACCAAGATTGGGATTGCGCAATCTGGAATGATTGAAAATTCAAGGAGGATGAGTGAATTACATAACTCAGCACCATCACTAATCAACTCTTGTCTTTTCCTTTTAAACACTTATTTCTCACACATACCAAATACTAAAACAATTACTTTCTAGTCTTCACTAACGTAACCAAACAATGAAAAACAACATATTTTTGAAAGCGTTAGTTTTTACATGAAACAAATGGGACCTTACTATTCTTCCTAGTTTCAACAAAGCCAGAGGAACTTTCATGGCTCATAACTATTTCATACCAATGTCTAAGAACAACTCAGTAACTTTGAGATGGTGAAGGAGTTAATATGGGCAGACAAAAGGAATTTTTTGGTGAGCATCCATGGTAAGAATTTGAACAACAAATTCTTCCATTCTCAGCATTTCTCCCCCTGCTACTTAAGTCAAGGACGGAAATTTTAATCCTTTTCATTTCATCTCCCCTATTCCCTTAAAAACCAAAGAAGACGGCACAAATCTTCTTTCCCATTTCATACTTTCATCTAACTAGCTAAGATTATCAGCCCAAAGCTTAAACAGACTGAAATTAGCCAGTCAAAAACAAATAACAGTTATGTCTATGAGGCCAACAAGCTGCTTTTACACCTCCATCATTTCTGGTATGACAATCTGATTCTTGTAGATCTGAACATGTTCAACCTATTGTGAAACATTTCAGCAGAGTGGAGACTCGCAAAAAATAGAGAAGACAGGATACAGAAAAATGGACAGCAGAGAAAAAACTAGGGACACATGAAATAGATGGACAACAAATCACATGAATGCTATCAAGGAACACACTAGATCACTGATTCACCCCATAGCATGACCTTGTAATAGAGGTCAAGAAAATCAACATAAACGACATAAAAGCAAATACCATGGACAAATCATACAGTGAACAAACATACACAATTTTTTCACAAAGCAAAGCAAACAAACCAAGCAAATACAAGGAAAAGAAACCATCCCAACAACAAGCACACATAGAAACCAAGCCATTCAACAGCACCAAATAATGCAAGAAATCACAAAGCAATTAATTTAAACCCAATTTACTACCTCAATAGTAAGGTGGCAAATTTGGATACATTCCCCCAGATGGAACCCTTGGTGCAGGGGATGCTCCCTGATGCTGACTTGGAAATGAAGCATTTGATGATGACAAGCTATACTGCCCAGGATCTGGATATCCACCAGTAGGCATTCCCACTGAACTTGGTGGCAACCTAAACGATGAAGACGCACCAACAGAAGCACCGACGCCGGCACCACCACCACCCAATCCACCATATCCTGTAGAACCTGGTCCACCATACCCACCATAAGGTGGGCCATAACTACCACCCCCAGTACCACTCAAACCAACTACCCCCTGAGACCCCAACCCAGGCCCACCCAGTGAAGCATTCAAAGGAGCAGCAGGATGATGGTGCTGCTGCTGATGACCACCCATTGGCGGCACGCCACTCGAAAACGCACCACCATAAGAACCATATCCACCTGGCGCGCCATACCCTGTCTGCAGCACCATCCCCATTCCACCATCTCCATGAACATTCCCACCCTGCACCTGTCCTTGCAATCCATCTTGCCCTGGTCCTTGCCCCCCGCCAGGCTGCCTCCCTCTTTTCCCATCAATTGCTAACTTACAATTCAACTGCCTCCCTTCAATCATCTTCACCGGCTCTAATAAAGCAGCCTGCGCTCCTTCTGCCGTCTTATAAACAAAAAGCGCAAACCCTTTCGATTTCCCTGTTTGCTTATCAAAACCTAACGGACCCTCCTCAATCTCCCCATACTGCGCAAAATGATTCAACAACTTATCCGACGGCATTTCATACGGCACATTCGCTACATAGATCTTCCGCATTGCAACATCAACAACACCAGGATTGGCTGAAGAATTATTGTTATTATTGGCACCTGAATTCCCCGCTATCGCTAGTTGCGTGACAGTCACGCGCCCATCAATTTTCTTACTGGGCTCTTTCAAAGCCAATAACGCACCATCGACATGCTTATAGATAACAAAACCGTACCCTTTCGACTTTCCGGTGTTTTTATCAAGGATTACAACCGCTTCTTCTAATTCGCCGTAAGTAGAGAACAGATTTCGGAGATTTTCCGTTGTGGTTTCCCAGCCAAGGCCGCGGATAAAGAGCTTCCGTTGCGTGGCGTCGGGGTCTGCGATGGATCGGACGGCTTCAAGGATGTCTGGGTGGCGTACGACGGCGTTTTGAAGAATATCGAGGAGCTGGTCAGGCGTGAAGCGTTCCATCATCTTGCGGGCGTCTTGAGGGGTTAGTTTGTAAGGAGAGTCTAGATCGGTGGTGGATGATACGATGCCGTTTTCTTCGAGCTTGCGCTTCTTTGTTGGATCCATCTGCATCGAGAGGGGGAGGGGTATTTTTTGCGAGAGAAAGAGGGTGAGCGATAAACCCTAATATCCTTAGGAAGAAAGAGGGAGAGGAGGATAGGTTAGCAAATTAGTAAGAATTGAAAGGAGTGTTGTAGAAGAGCCGGTTCATTCTATATACTGTATAAAGAGAACACCTATATAGATTATAATAGGAGAATAATGATTTTATTTTTAAAACAAATCTTTTAAATTATTGTTTTTTAGGGGAAGATAGTTTTTTTTTATCATTTTAGAAATATTTTAGAAGTGTTTTTGTCTTATTATTATTATTATTATTATTATTATTATTGACACAATCAAATGATTTTGCTACCCTTAAAATAAAAAATCATTTAACCATGGAAAAGGATATTTTTGAGCATTTTATTTTTTTAATATAATAAAATTACATATTTGACCTTGGAGTTAAAATAATTAAGTCATTAACACAGGGGTATTGATGTTTTTTCATATCATTTTTTTTTAATTATTGGTGTGGTCGAAGGTAATAATGTAATTTACTATTTAATTATTATTTTTAAAATTAAAAAAGTTGTTAGCATGCGAGAAGCACCGTGTATTTCGAGTAGCGTGTATAGCACCTCCCGGTGGTTGAAAATATGCTTTTATTGTCTCCTTTTGCTTTTCGTCATATTCTCTTCCTTGATGGATGACATGTGTCATCTAAAAATTATCGGTTTATTGCTAGTGATATTTTCTTTTTTTTCCTTTCATTTCTCTCTCCTATCCCTAAAAAACTAAAAATGGCCCTCGTTGTTGTTGATGTTTCAGAACCCATCCTTTTAGTTTTGATTTTTTTTTATTTTGGTCCTTTTCTCTTTTGTTAAAGTTTTTATTTATTTTCAATTTAATCCTTCAATTCTAATTTGTACATATAATATTTTCAATTTAATTCTTCTACTTTTGATTAGTTTTTTTTCATTGGCTCTTTTGTCAAAGTTTTTGTAGTTTCAATTTTATACTTCAAATCAAGTTTGTGAATTTTTTTTCAATAATAATAATATTAATTTTAGTTTGGTCCTTATTCTTATGATTTCTTATTTGTTCCCCTTACTTGTTTATCAAAGTTTTTATGATTTTTAAATTTATTCTTCAAATCAAGTTTATGGTTTTTGTTATTTCAACAGCAGCAACAACAAAAATAGTGGTGGTATTAGTAATAATGGTAATTATAGTAGTTGTAATAATAATAATAATAGTGATAATAATTGTAATAATGGTAATGATAGTGTAATAATGGTAATGATAGTGATGGTGGTGGTGGTGGTAAAAATAATAATAGTATATATAGTAATAGTAGTAATGAAAAAACAATAGTGATAGTAATAATAGTTTTTTTATGATAATAATGGTGACAATAATAGTAATAATTATGATAATAATATTAATAATTGTGATAGTAATAGTAATAGTAATAATAGTAAAAGTAATAGTAATAGCGGTAACAAGTTATTTGACCTACGTTTCGCCATGGGTTGGATTATTGTTTTTGGAAAAAAAATACAAGCTTTTCAAATGTGTTTTTTTATCTAATTATAAATCAAAAGGCATGTGCATGCATTTAATTAAATACATTGAGAACCATTTTTTCTAATAAATACAAAAAAACAAAGTGTTAACGCATCTATTCAACTCGCCTCGCTGCCGGTCAAATAATTTTTTTTCTAACACAAAAGAATTAATGTCTAGATGTTATTAACGCATTTTTTAACATTGAGTAAAAAGTATAATTGTTAATAAAAAAAATTGATGCTTATATATAATAAAATATAATAAAGATTGTATGCGTAAAAAAAGATCTCAAACTAATTTTTAACGCAACAAAAAAATAAAACAATATTACAATTGCTATAGTGAAACACTATTTTCTTAGTATTTGTATAATGATTAAAAAAAGTGTAAAGAAAAAAATATAAAACAAATTACAAAATAATAAAGATAAGAACAAAAAAATTATATAAATAGGTCAAGCATAGAGTGATAAATATTCAAAGTGTAAAAAATAAAAAAATAATATTTTTTTTCAAAAAATGTGTAAAGAAAAAAAAAACTAAATATTAAAAAAAATAAAGATAGAAAAAAAATGGTGATAAATAGACCAAGTGTAAAATGATAAAAATGTCAAATATAAAGAGAAAAGAAAATATAAGAAAATTTTGTTTTCTAAAGAAAAACTAAAAATGATAATTTTGCCACCATTACAGTAAAAAATTAACAAAATTTACAATTATATCATTTTTACAGGAAAATACTATTTCCTTTTAGTATATATACAGTAGTAGTAGTAGTAGTAATTTATTATGATGGTAATAATGGTTATAATATCAATAATCGTGACGATGATAGTAACAATAGTAATAATTATGATAACAACAACAACGATAGTAATTATAATAGTATTAATGTTATTAATAGTGATAATAATAATAGTGATAGTGATAGTGATAATAATAATAATAGATAATAATAATATTAATACTAATAGAGCTAATGATAATGATAATGATGTTAATAATAATACTATTAACAATAACACAATAATAATAATAATAATAGTGATAGTGATAGTGATCATAATAATAACAGTAGTAGTAGTGATAGTAATAATAGTAGCAATGATAATAATAATAAAGATGATAATAGTAATAGTAATGATAATTCATCATTCAACGTAAGATTTGTTGGAGATTGAGTTTCATTGTTTTTCCATATATGTTATTTCCAGTCTAATAACCTCGGGTTGCGGGTTTTAAAAGTAGATGTGGTTATTCAACGTAAGATTTGTTGGGGATTGAGTTTTATTATTTTTCATGTATGGTATTTCCAGTCTAATAACCACGGGTTACAGGTTTTAAAAGTTGATGTGGCCCGACATCCTCTTTTAGTTTTTGCCTTATTGTTTTTTTCTTGATTTCATTATTCAACATTAGTTTTTTAAAATAAAAATTAGTCATCTGAGTTTCCTTTGAACCTATTAAATAAACCAATTCACATTGAGTTAACTCTTTTATAGTTTTGTTGGAAACTCGTGTCAGGCAAAGATCTAAGTCAAGGGATTTCAAGATTTATTTTCTTGCTCGAGTTTTATAGCATTAAAAAAAAATCCTCATGTTTTTAGTGATCTTTATTGCATTAAAAAAAAAATGGTTCAGTTCACAACAGAGTAAGGGTCAATGGACTAGTTATGGATCCAAACCTTAACCCAATATATCAAACGCCACTAATAAATATTACCGATATTTTATAAGTTGTAAATTTGATTTATTTAAATTTTTTTACTCGAGCGGGTTAAATGTATTAGATAAGGATAAATGTTTTTTTTATGAATATTAAAGATATTCACGGATTGAGCTTCTATTGCTAATTTTAGTGAATCCACATTTAGAGATGGACTTACAACATGGATTATAGGTGCCATAACACCCTCAATGTTAGGTCTAATTTTTGTACACTACACCACCATCAAATTCGAGTTACCTTCTCCTCCCCTCCAACAAAGACACGCGTATATTTTTTTACATTAAAAAACTCTAATAAAAAGTCCACTAACAAGAACTTTAAAGTCGAAACATTTATAAATAAAATAAAAATAAATGCTCAATCCATAAATTATTAAATATAAAAACAAAAGTAGTTTAGGGTATAAGAGTTGAATTGAGTTGATTGAGTTTCAAAAATCTTGACTAGCTATCGACCTATGATATTTATTTCTTAGATTTTTTAACCCATTATCATTTGTAATATTCATATTATTCAATCTTGACAAATCAATTCGAATAAGATAATCCAAATATTACAAATATGCTAGATTTTTCTAACACCTATGGTACAGTGGTAAATGAGGTTGGATTTTAGGGCATATTTTATTTTTCACCTATTTACTAGATTA
>Ga0307514_10003435_pt1 | contig 15226 bp, 15 predicted proteins | sample 16_EM_MG_FD_203088 | JGI IMG/M metagenome (GOLD analysis project Ga0307514, IMG submission 203088) | Populus trichocarpa ectomycorrhiza microbial communities from riparian zone in the Pacific Northwest, United States - 16_EM | ecosystem: Host-associated > Plants > Roots > Unclassified | place...
ACCAAAGTCTGACACCCTACCACAAATATCACCTGCAACGGACCCCACTTCTCCAGCCCCAAAATCCTCCTCTGGCGAATCGCCATTCCAAGCTTCACCACAAACACTCCACTGAAGAAACTAATCGCCCCCGCCAGCAATGCCCTACTCGTCGGATACACCCACTTGCTCTCATAGCTCTCCGCCTTCATAATCGTGATAGAAACCTGTACCGTAACGGCAAAAAAGAACCCCACACTCGCTAACGCCACCACTATCGCCAGCATTGTCATAATCCTATTCACCCTCGGGGCTGATGCATACACTACCCTAACTTGCAAAACAAGCGAGATCATAATGCAGATATGAAGCAGCAAAGCCATAACCGTAGCAGCTATACTAATGGCATAATCCCTCCTCCTCAAATCCTCGAAATAATAGGCCCAGAATGTAAAGAACCCATACCATCCACCTGTGAAATAGCAGATCTGCAAAACGCTCCGGATAATAACTAGGCTTAAACTGAGGAAGTTGAAGATGAAGACTGGGGTTTTGCGTTTTTCGGGCTTGGTGAGTGCGGAAAGAAGGAAGAGGACAACGATGCAAGCGCCAACTTGGGTGCTGAAGATGCTGATGAGGCGGATTGAAGTCTGTGTCCAGGAATCGATGTCCGCAAGGGAGATTGTGATGGGGGAGCCGTCAGGGTAGAGAAGGGTGATGGATTGAGTATGGGGATTGAAGTCTGGAGGAAGGGCAGAGGCGGTCTCACCGGGTGCTCCCGATGTGCTCATGTTGAAGCGTGGAGAGAGAAGAATATGGGAGAGGGTAGAAAAGAGGGTAGCTTGGAGGCGGAAATTTGGATATATTATGTAGCCTTGAGGGAGAATTTCTTCAGGAGCGTGATGGTTTGGAAGCGAGGCAAATAAAAGTGGTGCCCTTGGGGAGACTTATACTCCCCAGCCAAATCCAAATCGCACCCATACCAGCATCATCCCCAAGAGTGGCCAGGAACAAAGCATGCAGGCCACATCACTCTATCCATTCATCACTACCATTGAGATACTGCTAAGCACAGGTATAAAAAGCAATTCTATGCATGGGTATGGGTATCATATTAACAAACACTCGGGTATCTGTCTGAAATCGCAGATCCTGTGTGATTGAAACTCATAGTTGAAAGGTGAGCCCTGCAATTAGATAAAAGCGCAGATGGATGGTGGGTCAGTCTCGCAACCAATGGTTGGCTGGGGGTGGGTCGCATTCGTGATATTGAGACCGTGATAGTCTGAGGGTGATGAGAGAACAATACTAAGAAGCGCCGTCTTGGCGACGGTTGCTTAGTATTGTTCTCAACGCCAACGGCGCCACATGCAGAGGAACGAACGCATGAAAATGTTTGGGATAAGCTGCTGAGGGTGTCGACTAGATTGGTGATTTTGGTTGTCCACGCTTGTGATGCATATTTAGGATCGTGATATGTGGTGATAATAGTACATGGACTGTACATAATACCAAATAGTATAGATCCGTTGTCTATATCGTAAGCGTTTTTTCTCGAGATGTATTACATACATACATTCAGGGTAATGATGGGTATGTACTGTAGTCATCTAACACTGGATGCCAGTACCATTGCTTCAACATGTAGCAAGCAGCCTTGCGATACGCTGATCTCTCCGACCTCTCTGCTCTCGCTGAATCCGTCGCTCGATCGGCAGCCACGACCTACGAGGTGACCCTTGTGACCTCTCTACCCACGCAAACATGCACAAACGGCTCATTTTATACTGGCTGTTTTTCGAGCTGGTTGGGCACGGCTGCCCTGAATACCCCTGCTTTCATAAGTATGCACTGGCATTGTAGATCCTGCAGGTTGTATTTATGGATAGTTCTTTGATACTGGAGAATAATAGTAGCTATCTCGAACTACAATAGTAGCATGGCATGCAATCAGTGCATTTGCAAATCCCAGTCAATGATATTTGACAGGCAGATAGGTGATTGGCACTTCCGAGATCATATTACTTTCATAAAATATCTGAATTGGAAATTTTCAAGTATATTTGCCAATAGGGTTAAAGTTAAAGTTCCAGCTACATGAATACTACCTATTGGATTACTAAGTAGTACTAGTACCAAGGGTGCAATCAGCCTTACAGTCCATAACAGAAATAGACTTAGTTACTTAAGCCATACTAGGAGAATGTAGACTGTGGGGATGGGCCTGGGAACCCTCGCTACGAGGTTACTTAGATGCTGAGTATTTACTGATGCATATCTGTTCAAGGAAATATCTGTACACTTTGATACACCTCGGGTGAAGATCAAAACCCGCAGCGAGTGAATAGGTGAAACTAGGGCCGAGGTCAGAACGACTCCAGCTTAGATATGGAGTAAAGTTGAGATTAACGCTTGTGCCCCTACTGTTGCTGACGGGCGATCGGCTTCTCTTCTCCTCGCTAACCCCCAAGTGATAGCCTCGGGGAGAATGGCTGTCTACAAGAAGGGGTGTAAGCACGGATCTGGTCTAAGTGGGAGGATTGTCACACCTTACATCAATATAATGCTAAGTCTGGCGAAGCTAACCCCATAAGCTCCTGGTTTCCATGAATGAATATAAATGAATATCTATTGTACCCAAACCTTGTATTACGTATATTCCCCCATTATTTGTACAATTTCGACTCCAAACACCTGCTGTGCCTGGATATCAAACCTTACCTAACAAGCTGACTGGAGACGGCTCGCAAACCACCACCATGGGACAGGCGATAGTGGTGATAAAGATCCCCTCCAGTGCCCAACCGAGATATTCTCAAGGACAAATTGCTTGACAATATTGGGTCACATTTCCGCAGTGGGATTGGGGATAATTCCCCAGGTCTAAAGGTCATTATGCAGGAATCACAAAAGTTTCCGAATCAGCTCACTCGGGTATCTAAGGGCCCCTCCTGGTCCAAATAATAGCCATTAATCCCCCAGGACGTGGGGTCCATATTCACCTCCAGAACACACAAAGATCGGCGGTACTCTGGGCATATAGCCCCCTTCTTTTTCGTCCTCTATTGCCCGCCCATTTAGTGCAGTCGTTGCTCGCATTCCACTATAGGCATGCGATCCAAAATATTCTCGTACATGCAAAGAGGCGTGGTATCTAGCCCCTCACGGTTTCAGATCTGGGAGTCATATACTGTGCAATACTATATATGAGATCAAGTTGAAATTAGTGGTACGTGGGTATAATAGATCTAGAGCAGGGGGGCTGATTTCGAGCCTAAACGCAGGTAGTCTGGACTGAACTGTTGATGTCTTGACACCGCCACAAAGCCTCCGCACACGTACATGATGTTAGCGGTGTCTGTACATGTTTACTCATTCTTACAGTCTCAAGGTAAGCAACCACTGGCCCATCTAGACTGGGGATGGCAGGTGAGTCTCTGGAATGCCTACCCGTATTAACCCACGTAGTTTCTGGTGGTGGTTGGCAGTACTGCAGTCGTTCAACTTAATATCAACCGGCTAGTTGGAACAACTGGCAAGACAGGATGCGGACAGACGGTGTTGGCCTCTTCGAAACTTGAAGTTTCTAATATAAGAACTTCTCTTTGTATTGTAAGCTTGGAAAGAATGATACATACTAGGGACGCGCCAAGCAGTTGTGTAATTGCTCAATTACCCTGAATCGTAAGTAATCGAGGTTATGTAGCTCTCACAACCTCACAAGGACTATAAAAGCAAAGATCCATTGAAGTAGTCCACTAAAGAGTGACTAGGGTTTAGCCGACAAAAAACTACCCCTGGATGTACAGCAAGAAAACACAAAATGACTGACAACCCTCCCATATTCTCATATTCCTCCATAATAATAAACATTTCAAGAGTCACGTAAACCAAAATTCGCCACCCTCTTGTTCGAAGATGTCTACAAGAACAACTTGTGCTCGAGAGTCATGTCATTCTCCGGCTCAAGGCCAACGCAGGCACGGAAGATGTTGGACATAGCACTGCGCTGCTTGGCAAGAGCGTTGACAACAGGGGTTCCTGGAGGAGTAAGAGGTGCCTAATGAAGGTTAGCCACCGCTATATGTATAATTGGGTTGAACCTCTAGCTCACCTTCAACATGTAAGAAAGGATGCTGAGAACGCTGTGGAAGCCCTTGTACTTGGTAGTAACGCCGTTAGGGGAGCTTGCCTTCCAGCTGATACGGGTCATCATCTCGGCAACGATGGTCAAATCCAAAATGAGTGGACTGGCAAGAAGGGAGTCTTCACAGACATTCGACATGGAGATTGTCTGATGCCCACCCATGAAGATCTCCCCATAGTACTCATCCAAAGCACGCTTGGAGTCCCCGACAGCAGGCATGTACTTGATGACGACAGTATGGTCAGGGTGCTCGCCTTCCTTGTACAAAACACTGTTGGCGGCAACCATGTCGTCAACGACATTACTCTTGCTGATCTCCTTAGAGCGGAATTGCTTGTAGCTGTTGAGATTGAGGCCATCATTGTTTCCAAGATGGTTGTAACTCGCAATGGAGGTGAGCTTGATACCAGCGTTGATGAGGAAGTCAACGAGGGCAGACTTCATCTTTGTCTGACCGGACTTGAAGTCATCACCTCCAATGAAGGCACCATGGCGTTCAGCAAGTTCAATCAAACCAGGGACGAAGGTGTTTTGAGGAGAACCGTTGATGAATGGGACGCCCTCTTGGATACAAGCAATGGCGAAAATCGAGGAGGGTGCAATCTCTTCATGGCCCTCCTGAACTGCTCTGAGAAGGTTGTTCGCGGTATCATTGACTCCGTCAATGAGATCAGCGAAACGCTCAGTGTTCGCCGTCCAGAGAACGATGACCTTGTCAAGTCTGTTACTCTCCTTGAAGTTTCTGCATACCCTGTTAGTAAATCCCAGCTACGAAGTGAGCAATCACTAATGCTAACCTGATATCACTTCTGATCTTCTCGACGTGCTCGGCCTTAGTGCCTGGCAGAACATTGTTGGCACGATCGCCTTGGTTGGCAGCGATAAAGTCTGGGTAGTAGACACTTGGGAGCGGGTGCATCTTGCTCATCTCCTCACGAACTTGGCGTTTGAGATCAGGCTCAAGGACTGCTGCACGATCCATTGCATTGGCAAGGTTCATTTTGCTAATGTCCCAACCACCAATGACCAAATCATTGGGATGGAGCATGGGAAGCATGTCATGGAAGGGGATGTAAATTTCCTTTCCATCTTCGCCCGTGCCCAACTTAATGGTGGAGGCCATGATGACAGAACCATAGTAGTTGGCATGCTTCTTGCCCTCACGAGACTCCCAGGACAACTTGTTACGGTTGGCAATGATACCAGCAGTGACGGTTGACCCATTGTTTCCTCCCCAGCCGACAAGCATGAGACCGGTCTTCGGAACTTTACGATTAGTCTTAAAATCGTAAACAGTGGAGACCGGCTGGGCCACGTATTTCCCATTGGCATTCTTCGTAACCTTGGTGGTACGGTACGTGTACGTGGACCTAATCTCGTTATCGGTATAAGTCACATTGGGCGAGTCCACCACGAAAAGCTCAGATCCTAAAGGGGCAGAGGATCCATTCGTGAGGCCATTAACGCCATTTATGCCATTTGCGTGTGGTGCCATAGCTAAGAGTGAGTTAAGTTTGTAGTTGGTTATGGTCTTTAGAGGGTAAAAGCCGGATCAAACGCCCCTCCAGATGGCGCACAACGTCTGCCTCCTTGGTAGGGGTGATGGACACTGTAGTTGGATGCAAGGTCAGAGCCCGTCTGGCTAGTAGAGAGGAAGACAATCCAAAAAACAGGTATTGAAGGGTAGAAAGGAACGAAGTTCGGGTACAGAAGCAAGAATATCACGCCACAAATAACCAAAGGACGATGATAATCCAGAGGCAAAACTGCTGCTCAATAGTTTGAATGGTATAGAGTGGAAAGGGTCTATAGAAGGGGCCGCCTATGTAGACTACGTCTACGTGCTTCATAATTTCGCAGAACACAAGATACTGCCTGTTTCGGCAATTGCACGAATCCTCACCAATCGGGAAAGCGCGCCATATGGCGACGACAACCCTCAAGCAGTAGCCCAATTGGACCAGGCATTATGTGGTACAATTAAAATGGCCTGGGGTAAAATGGAATCCTCAGATTTAAACCAGGTAAAAACCACATACCTATTTAAAAGTGTGGAGAACGTTTTGACGGAGTAACGTGACCACTTCGAGAGGGAAGCGGTCGAACTTTGGGAAATTGGGCGGGATTGTTTTTGGGTGAGGTCTGTCAAATAGGTTGCGTAGCAGAGAAGTAGGAGTCTGTAGTGAAAGAAAAGAGAAAAGTGGATATGTGAGAGGATTTAAATGCCCGCGAACAGCTGTGCACCCCACTAAGTACCCCTTTCTCCAAACTCAACGCTACTCCGTGACGGTATTCTCGAACCATAAGTACTAGTAGAGAGCACTTTATGCAGATAGATTTGCGCATTTTGGTGTCGTGGCCAGTACTTTCAGCGTCTTCCCTTCTTTGGCTATCTCGGTCCCCGGGTATGTATTGGCATCAGGCTAGCAAAGAATTTTTGTTGAAGACGACATATGGCAGGCCTAGGGGAAAGGATCGTCGCATAGGTAAAAGGAGCCAGGGAGTCAAGAGCCACTCTGGCTTATACCATCTCAAGGGGCAGCTCGGGTTAGATTACTGGAGTTGTGTCAACCTTTGCTCCTGACTACTGGCTGGCATCCTTCCCTTGAACAATGCAATGCTCAGCACGATTAATTGTTATTGGTTTTGATGCAGCCTTAAAGATGGGCAAGAGGCTCAGATCACGTGAATGGCATGCTCTGCGCCCATATGAGACACCGATGTACATAATTCCATTGTTCCCGTGGTTCCAGAATAGTAGAACCTAATACTTATTGGGTGAGAGTCTCAGTGATACTCGTTCCCGCCACTCTAGCCTGACCTTGGCATTTGCTGATTTCAGGAGCACTCCAAGGTGTGAGTGAGGATCCTTCATACTGTATATATCTCGGCATTGGTGATCACTCTACGAGGTTTCAGCCCAAGATAAGAGTGACAGGCAATACAAAGTATAGGGAATGGGAGATGGAGATGAATGCAATTGCAAAGTAAAACATAGAATAGGAGATGAGGACGAGGTAGGTAGCCTGACTTGAAAGACCAGTCTCCAAACCTCCAGCTCAATTCGTATAGGTAGCCCACGAGGCTTTCGGTTCCTGAGCATCATGCCGATCTCCAGGCGCGAGATGAATTATTTGGCACCATCCCTTCAGCCCTTGCATATGGCTAGTCCCAAACCTCTCAGCTGCAGCTGCAGCAATTTTGCTCACCATCTTGCCTGCAAGTCACCCACCACAAGATACCAGTAGGTATTAGTTGGTTTGTTAGGCAGAAAGATACTACCCCCCGATCTGTCATCCTCGCTTCAAGATCCTGGAAGGGGCATGGATGCTGAGGTGGGCACGAGACTAATATTCGATTCTTCACATCATATTTCTGTGATTCTAACGATCTTGAATATATCACCAGAGGAACATAATTTCTCCCAGGATGAGGTGTGTGTGGCCTAGAAGGTGGTAATTGCAGCTCAAAGGATGGCAAAAACGCAGAACTGTGCCTCCACCCCCTCCCCCAGGTTGCCCTATTGAGAAGCCCCCTTGAAACATTGAAGTTGAGCATTTACTCTCCACGGACATCATCCAGTGTATATTTGCAAGGATCCAGTGACTCCCCATCACCGAGGGCGATCACAACTGACGAAGTGCCAACCAGAACTGACGAACACCGAGACAAGCCTCATTCAGAATATGAACCAAATCGCAACAAAAAACGGTGATCTCGGGGTTATGGAATTCAGGTACCTAGGTAGAAGGAAGAGGAGTGCTGACAAGCAGTTCGAAGCCTTACGCGAGAATCTCACTTCATAATTCTGAGCCGCCGCTTTTTAACCGATACAAAGAGTTTCACGATGTGTTGCGGCACTGCGAGTATCGGAGGGCACATACTTATTTAGACTCGCGACCTCCTAGTTACCCCTGTTGAAAGCTGCTGTTTAATAACGCCCTGGCCATTCCCCACGATTGGCCGGCCATTAAACTAGCAGCTCCCCCTGTTGCCGCCACTTTCTGGCTTCTGAAGGCATTTGTTTTTACAGTGATTCCTATCTCATATTTCGTCCCATTTCGTCTGTTTCATTTGCTTTTGTTGGAGATATAGGATAGGAGGTGGTATATTCTTGGTTTCTCCTCATCAAAATTGTCACTCTTTAAGATCCCTCCCTTGGTGCAAGATAGACCGAGGTCAATCAATCTCATTTCCTACCTGGCACACACGCACATCGTTCTACATAACTAACAAAAAAGAGGCATCGACGCTGGAAGTTGGTTACTCACAAAGGGATACGATAACTACATTGTCTGCAACGGATATATTGGCATATTGAGGGCTGGATTTCTCGAAATCAGGAGGGAACCATTGAGATGCGGAGCACATTTAGTCTTCTGGGCACAATCAAGTGTTCCACTTGTGGTATTGATGTCGATATAGCTGAACTTGGGGATCACGTTTGCGCACCTCAGAAAGGTTAGGGGTTCACCTCAACAAAAGGAGAAGAAAGAATATTAACGCCAAACAGAAGAGGAAGCTATCCTGCTACAGAAGAAACCAGTAACCGCATCTCAGGACTTACCACGGCAGGGCAAGCACGCGCTACCTCCGATTGACCCAGATGCTGCAAGTGAGTTCTTGTCATGGTCTTCGGGATCAATCTGGTGCACTAATAGGATCTGCAGATCGACCTTTTTGGGGGCGGGAAGGGCCGACTCCAAGAAGCAGTAGTTCGGGATCTCAAGAAATATCACCAGCTACGCCAGCGGATGGACAGCCGCTACAGCAGCCATTCGGGCAAAGTGGTGTGCCGCAGCTCAAGGAATCTGCATCGTCAAGTGTGTACACTGCCGGGACCCCAGGCGATTCTGATGTTAGCCCTCAACATCTATTTGCCCCACCTCCAAGCGATGCACTCTATGCACCACTATCACCAACAACAAATGCAGGTAGTAGTTTGATGGCCAAATTGACCTCAATTGCACCTGGTCCATTTGCGTTGAATGCTTCATCGCCTCCGCCATTGGCATCTTCATATGGGGAACGACCGTCGTCCCCAAAAGGCAAGACTTCAGAAAACAATCCATACTCTGGCGGACTGAGTTCTCCAGAGTCAGATAGTGTTTCCAAAAATGAAATGTCAGAAAGGGAGAGGCAAAGAGAGCAGGCGGAAAGAAAGTTAGGTGGTTCTACGGAAATAGAGGCAAGGCAGGGTCGGGAGAGTGCAGGTGTCCGGCGACCATCAACTTCAGGCTCTGCTCGCTCAAGGCGGTCACAATCGTCTGCATCTGTTTCATCAACATCATCAAAGTCTAGGCCCGATACTTTGAAACTGAAACCTTATAGTGAGGAAAATAATAGCCAGCCCAAGACAGCGCCAGTTGAAATAGAAAAACCATTACCTTCTCCATCTTATCAGGCGTATAGACCCCCCCAACCTCCCCAACGCATACCCCGCTCTCCAACCTTCCCAGATCGCCCCCGAACTCCAGTAGGCTATGTACCACGTTTACAGGGTGCTCAACGACTGCCAGTTGGATTGCCGTCAAGTCCAGCCCACAATCGTCAGAAATCAAATGTTGGAAAACCTGGTTTACTCCCTCAATTACACCCAGGCCCTGGATTCATGGACGACAGGAGCAGGCCTACTCATCAAGGGCCAGATAGACTTACACCCAACCCTAGGGATAGGAGCGCATTCAAACCAGGCACTCGTGATTGCGATGGTGGAAGAGATGACATTGATTCCGTGGGTAATCCCTATAGAAACCCGCCGCTCTCGGCCTCTATGAGTCTCTCTTCCTCTCTTTCTACCAGTCCTAGGATGACCGGAAGCACTATTTCCAGGACTGAACGGCCCCAGATATCCCCTCCATCTAAACCACTCCCTCATATACCAGGTCATCAAAAGCCAACCCCTACTTCTGGAAGCCTCAACTTGGGAGATATTGACAGTTTAATGAAGGACCTACAGGATTCCATGAAAGACTTCAATCCGCCTCTGTTCACTGATGAAAGTGGATTACGATCGCCAGCAATGCCACCTTCGGCGCTGCAAATCAACCGCCCCACCACTCCCAATGAACAAGCTTCGAAATCTGGCAAACAAGGTTCACCGAATAAGAAAGTAGCTATAAAATCAAATTGCCGTGGTTGTGGAGAAGCTATCAAGGGGAAAGGACTTACATCATCAGATGGGAGATTAACTGGGCGGTATCACAAAGAGTGTTTTGTTTGCCAAACGTGCAGGGAACCCTTTGCCACTTCAACCTTCTACGTGTGGGATGATCTTCCATATTGCTCTAGACATTATCATACACTGAACAACTCCCTTTGTAAATCTTGCGATCTTGGTATTGAAGGACCTTGTTTAGAAACAGAAAGGAATGATAGGTTCCACTCACATTGTTTCACTTGCATGGTAAGCTGTTACAGGATTATACATCATATCATTTGTACTACATGGGTTACTAATCAACAAAAACAGGACTGCCAAAGGGTGCTCGGAGACGACTACTTCGAAATTAATGGAAGGACATATTGTGAACGTGATGCACACCGCATTATGCAACAACAGCGTTCCAGATTAGGGCCTGGAAGAAACATGCCCATGGGTAAAATGGAGAGAAGAAGGACAAGGATGATGATGATGATGTAATGTATAATACCCTTATACCAAGGGGGAAGAGGGGGGGTGTAATACTGAGAGGGAGTTGTGATTACTTACCGTCTTTCGTTTCGGTTTTGCTTTCGGTCGTTGGGGAGTCGAGCTTGGGGTTAACTTTCTGGAACTTGGGATTTGGGGCTATTAAATTCAGTATTTGAACTGCAGTCCGTGCCAGTCTTGTTGTGTTTGTGTTTTGCATGTGCACAAGTATGCAAACACGTTGTTTAAGGCCTTTTACTTTGATTATTTTCTCACATCCTACCGTCTGCCTTCCCTTATTTCCTTTAGTATTTGTTTATGGGGATGCTCCAATGGCCTTTAATCCCCGTTACTTATATGTAAATACTTTCTCCTGCGTCCACTACCTCGGACTCCAATCCTCACCGTAGTACTCAATACCATACCCAATACTAAATAATTCTTGCGTAATTAATTGATCAGATGAACCACACTCTTGATTGGAGAATTTGACAAGCCTGGCCCATGTTTGTTTTATCTTGAAACAGATGCAGGTACATATCTGAGGGGTTGAACCGCGTGGCATCAGGCCTAGGGCTGAGGTATGCATGTTTGCGTATTAGCGAATAGGAATTTTCCCTCGTGGGGTGGATTTATGGGCTTCTGGAATTTAAGGGTGGACCTGCGACCATGGGGCAGGTATGTAGAAGATGAGATCAGCATTTAGTGCTGTAGGAGGGAGGTAAGTATGTATCACAGAGTCAACCTCAGTACTCAACCAGCCCAGGAGGCTATTTTTATAGTGTTGATACTTTATATTCTATGGTTCAATATATCGATGCTGCTTTAATTTCCCAGATGCTTGATCGTGCACAAATAATTAGAATATCCTGGGGGTTTCTGCAGGAGATGATGCTGTGGCGCACATCAATATGCATACTTTAATCTATCACGAAAGGTAAATTCTGAAACATTTGGAGTGTGAAGAATTTCAAGTTCATGATAGCCAAAGAAATGCCCTTTGTCTGTTGCGTAGTGGCTTGGGTATAGAGAAAGAAAGAAGATCTCAATTCCGAGATTGTGGCGGCTGTCAAATTAATTTGATTTGTTTCTCCTTATGGGAATATTTCCCCGCTGTGTCCAAGCTCCCGCCACGTTGTACCATGTATGTGAGATGAAGGGTTTAGAGTTGAAAGGTCTAGAACCCATGTCACATGACCGCTACATTACTCACCCAATGATCAACACCATTAAACCCTAAATCCAGCTAGCGCCAAATATTTCCAAAGCTGACCTTCGGAGTGCACGCCTACCAGGTATCATTTCCAACCACCGCAAGACACCATGACGGGGAATCAACTAGACCTCAACCACCTATGGACTCAAGTTCAAGAGGTAAATCCCCCATGCAACGGACTTGGAATTTCAGATCTTGACTAACCGACACATAGCTTTCAGCAATCCTACAAGCAAACAGAGACCAGACCCAAGGGTTGGTACGGAGAGCAGATGAGATACGGGTATGGCTGTCTTGCGGTGGGCGATTTCAGGAGTGTAACAAATCGATTAACTGCTCGGGAGGGTTAGGGCCGAGTTGCGAGTGGTGAAGGAGGTTCATTTTTACGCGATATCAATGGGGAGTTAAATGGTTAGTACCCATCGCTAGCCAGGTACGGACATATATGCTTGGATGGGCCCTCTATGAGTCAGGCATATTGAAGTTGAGCGTTCCTTGTGAGAGGAATAGGTGCCCGGGAAGTGGAACTAGAGCGAGTACTCGCCGACGTCAAAGAGGAAAACGCCGCACTACGAGCGGACAACGAGGATCTGAATAACGTTCTTATGGAGTATGCGTCTACGCTGGAGAAGGTTCTTGATGGGTTGAGGGTTTATGCTGTTGGTTCACCACTACACTGCCTTTACCCAGATGGATGGATTGGTGCTAATGTATGTATGTGGGTTGATAGCATGAGCATACAATCACAACGATAAATATCCACCAGAGCTACACCACCCAACTCGCAAATGAACGACAAGCAAATGCTATCCTTCGGCAGAACGAGGCTGATTCCCAAGGGCGATTGGCTGCGATAGCAATGTTACTACGACAGGCGTACGGCGCTCAGACGAATAATGTTGAAGCAGATACGGTGATAGAAGGGCTAAGATACGAAAATGCAGTGTTGAGGGAGGCATTGGGGCTGCCCAAAGAGAGTGAGTTTAGCATTGAAAGTACTGGGGATGCGAGGCCGTCAGGGCCAATAGCTATACTTGGGAACGGAGGAGAGATATAGATAGTGGCAGTCACAGTTAGCTGTTACTGCTGCTGTTGACTGGCTGAGGTGGAACGATACGGCATTTGCATATGGTTGTCTAACAATACCCAATTTAATGAATCCATGTATTACCTATGCTACCTATACAATCATTAAGAGTGGCACAAGGCTCCATTTTGTGGTTAGTCTTGGCGTGTGTGGGTTTGCAGCGAAAATTCTAGTGGTGCAGAGAGAAGGGGGGGTATTTTGGTTCTGATATACCCCAGAGAGCTAGGGACATAGGTCGTTTGCTGAGCGTCCAGCATCATTCCTGTGCATCAAGATTGAGCGAGTGTTCGGGGAGAGCAAGCCCAGAGTATACTTTACATCTAGATCCAAATCTTGATACTGTTCCTGGAAGAGGGCGAAGTGGACGATTGATATGCTCCTTTCCTGTTCTCATTCACGATGACAAACTAGCCTATTGGGCTTCAATAATTTATAATCCCGATTATCTGCTGCCCAATTTCTCCTCAGCTGTATCAATCTCACCACCATTGTAAAGGACTTACACGTGTATCGATCCACATACCCTACCAAAGAAATATGCCGTATTGACGGCACAAGCTACCAAACGCATTCTTGGACCTATGCTCTCATTACCTTTTCATTCTCCCGATACATACCTAAGCGAGTATTACGGTTGACTTAAGTGTTCAAAAATACTTCATATACTGTAGATCATACCTTCCACTTTTGGCGAGTAGGTATATTATATAAACGTGAATACAGCGATATCGATGTTTCTAAGAATAGGTGCGTACATATGTGTGTCACCACGGTACAGACATGTCTATCTTGCAGACTGCTTGCAATTGGTATACCAAGTATTCTCTGCTCGTCAGGAGAATTTTCTGTATCTGTCTGTAGCATGCAAGACATACATGCACCGGGTCTATTCTTAGAATAGCCACACCTGTTAAGTAGCGTTCTGGGCAATCAATTCGATACCTGGTGAGTAAATAGTTGGCAGGGGTTTGTTTATGGAGAGAGGAGGTACCTACCTAGTCTGGTTGCACCCTGGCAATGGTTTTTTTCAGGGGGGCCGGGATATCCACGATTTTATTATTTGTGAGGGAAAGAGTGGCCATATTTATCCGATTTTTGGGGATATAATTAGGTGACAGCATAGGCGCTGAGGCGGTGAAGCCGCTTTGAGCTCCTGTTAGCTGCATACAAGTATTCCCAATCTCACTGTTAAGCGCGGGTCAGCAGCAGGCTGCGTGTGGTAGTATTCACTTAATTTAGGCCAGAATGAAGTATGGAATTAAGGAAATAAGAAAATAAGAATAAGGGAATACCGGGTTGGTGGCAAAAATAAAGTTGAGTTGCTGTGGCTGTGAGATCAGGAGATGGGGGAAATTGTTGGATTAGCCACTTGGGTGGGAGGGAATCAGATGCCCTAAAGGAACAAGATTTATATTGGCGTGGGAATGACGGATTTGGGAGGTTGGGTTTAGGTGTACAAGCTGGATGATAATAGAGTTGCTCCTCGGTTGTCGCCAATCGATCGCCGCGGCTCATGTGCTGGTATGTATCTACATACATAGATGATATATACGAGTGTGGAAATCTGCACATGCTGGGGAGTTCTAATATTGATCTCGATGGTGGTTGAGAAGTTGGGATCTGGGGCCGTAACTCCATGATTAAGGTCACGGACTCGAAACTTCATCAGGGAAGGCTCTACCTAGGTAGGTTTCTTTTTGTATCCCCCTGGGACGTTACGGTAACCTCCTGAAGCATAACCCTGCCTGTGCCTGATATCTCTGATGCCTAACGGGCCCTTGCCCACAGCAAGAAACTCCAAGCTTCACACATTCACACATGGCCCTAAATGCCAAATCAGCCTGGTCTTTAAAATAAGATTCACCTATTTGATTGGATTTTACTGGTAGCTTCCGTCATAAATGTTTGATGCTTGAGCTTCTGCCTCTGCAGAAAAAAAAAAAAACAGGCCTCTTACCCGCCGCCCTAAGTAGATACCAAAGTAAAGTACCCCCAACACCACACACAACACCATTTTGCTTACACCCACCGCCATCCCACACCCCAATCTCATCCTCGCATTTCACTCGCCCTCTTTCCGCCCTAGTCTGGTTACTTCTACCCATTCACCAATTATCTACTCTAATCCCTGGGCTGTTGCCAGTAATCGGCGCTCTCACCAATACG
>Ga0307514_10003436_pt1 | contig 15225 bp, 4 predicted proteins | sample 16_EM_MG_FD_203088 | JGI IMG/M metagenome (GOLD analysis project Ga0307514, IMG submission 203088) | Populus trichocarpa ectomycorrhiza microbial communities from riparian zone in the Pacific Northwest, United States - 16_EM | ecosystem: Host-associated > Plants > Roots > Unclassified | place...
TGTTTCTACAAATGCCCCCTCGAGACAAGTTCACTTATATTTAAAAATAAGTGGGCATGTCTCGAAAATATAGTTCCGAGGGTTTTATATTTTGAATAAATTTTTTTGACTAAAATCTGATTTGATCATATTAAATGTTCACAATAAATAGATATATTTTATTGTAAAAATAACATATAATAGTCAAAATTGGAAATTTAGGGATCAATTTTGATTGATATTTATCATATCAAATAATAGAATCAAAGTTTAGTACCCCATTTGAAACAATTGCATAGTTTAGGGACCAAATAAAGTTTAGTACCTCATGAATAGTGTTTTTTTAGGCTTATGTTAGGGCAACGGTTAATATTCTGGTATAAATATTGAACCTCTAAGTGAGGCTAGTACTTAAATATCAGGAGTTGACTAGAAAATTCTCAGAGTTATCCTAAATATTCATCAATTTTAATTAGGAGTATTTTTTTTAACTGCATTATTAATGACAGAAAACCTTTTTCATAAAAAAATTATTTGGGTACATGAGCTTATAATAAATTCTTAACACCATATTTATTCACACGAATAAATCTCGATTCTAAACCAATAGATAGACTACCGATTAGAAACTCATCAAAACCTTTAAACCACATTCAGACCACACAATACAATTTACCTCAGGTAGAGTGCGCTAGGGGTGCTAATACCTTCCTTAACCACAACCAGTCTTTTACCCTTAAAATCTATAATAAAACCAATACACCGGAGTTTCCTAGCGACCCTGTACCAAACAACTAGGTGGTGACTCCTACAAACGTCTCAACGTTGCGTGTCCACATGCAACAAATGGTTTGCAACTTGACTCAACAAGAACATGTCTTGAGGAAACAAGGTTATACACAATGATCACCCTCACCCTACGACTATAAAGAGATGTAAACAAGTAGTATAAAATCACAACGAAGTTGATCAATCTTTCAAAGAGTTTGCAAGTTCAATCATAAACTTCATATGAGAATCACCCAATCACACTAAAGATAGCAAGAATTTCAATTTCTTTATTAAAAATAGTCTAACCTCTAAAAATCTCTACAAAAGAGTATTTATACTAGAAAGAATTCTAAGTCTAATTAGATATCTCTAATGGATATGGATAAACCTAATAAATAATAATAATTCAATGAACCTAAATTTAAATAAAGTCCCTTATATATCTAAAAATCCTAATAATAACTACAAGATAAATAAAACAATAGCTCAACTAAAGTAATTAAGACTAAAGTTGTTTTTGTAATTTTCTGGCAGAATTAAATCTCAACTTCAAGCGCATGCTTCTCTTTCATATTAATTTATTAGAAGGGTTTTTATATATCATTGAAAAGATATAGATGTATACTTTTCAATTCAACTAGAGTCGTATTAAAATTCCTTTTATAACTCTAGTTATGACCAAAACAGTAGTGAAATGTCAAAACTGACAGATTTGAATCTATCTTTTTGTAATGTTTGAATGTCCACCTACAAGCCTTTCTTAAACATGAATTAAATTAATCAAGCCTTGTACTTCATTATATTTCACTACTGTTTTGGTTATAACTAGAGCTATAAAAAGAAGTTAGGAAAACTACGGAGAAAAAGGCAAATTAGCTAGTGTAGAATATTTCTCCTTTAATCTCTTTTTTATAATGTTTTTTGAAACCAAAATTAATACAGAATTAAAATAACCAAAATTACTAAAATTAATTATCTTATAAACTAAAATAATGTGACAATTCAATCAAACTGACAATAAAATAATTCTTTATAGGTGACCAAACCTAGGCTTAGGATCTGAGATACCAACTAGAGCCCCTGTCATTTTATATATACCTCGTTATGTTTTAGTTTTTCAGTTTCCCTAAAAAAATGTGGACAAACTAACGTGCTCTCCAATTATAGGAGTTGAGATCATTTCATATTCTATATTCTCAAGAATATGATAAAATATGATTGTGAAATTTTGATAATTGAATGCAAATCAACGGTTGAATTTTATTTGAAAATCTAATACTTTTCTAATAACTAATTTGTGTAACGAATTATTGTTTATATATGAATTCAAATCTTAATAATAGATTAAATTCAATACTAAAGATATTACAAACATGATCTATCATATTGTTACGAATATTATAAAATAAAATAAAAATAGCCTAATACATTTCCCTAAAATCTACAAATAGACAATAGTTGGATTTATATCAACGAGGATAGGGCTTCAACTTTGAATCGCATATCACCTACTATAAGTAAAATTCTGAATAATTAAAGATGATATGTCATTTTAGATAAATTTAGACCATTGATCTTTATACCATTGATTTTGAAATCAATAGTTAGGATTTCATTTCACAAATTGATGGATTGTTAGAATTCTTTTAACTAAAAAAAACCTAAAAGTCTTCAATGTTTTACTGTAACCCTGGATACATTATATTGTTTATTAGAATAATATAATAATATTTTTTATCTTCTCATTAAAATTGACAAAACTTATAATTGGAAGTAAAATCATTTTTTTCAAGATATCTATTGGACATTATAAAATTGATTAGGAATAAATTAGTCTATACATATTTGTTTTTCATAGTAAATGACTTTGTTACCCTTAAAGTCAAAAAAATATATAACTTTAGTTCAAGAGCTTTTTTGTCTTTTCACTATTATTTACACAGTAAAATTATGATAATACCCTTAAAAGCAAAAAACCATTAAACTTGTGTGGGGAGCTTTTTCATATTTTTTTAACAGTGAAGTACAAAATTGCCCTTATAATAATATACTCATGATTTCAAGGGTATTTTTTTGCTCTTCCTTCTAGTTTGTTTATTTATTTTTGTGTTAACCTAGGGATTATTTGGCAAATTTAAAAGGTTAAATATTATGAAAAAAAGTTGTGGGACCATCTGTTACCAAAATTAGTCGTATGTGATGGTGTTTGAAGCAGCGTGTTACCCTTTTTATATTGGTATAGTGCATGTGCACAACAAAAATTAGGTTGGGCTCTAGTAAACTTTTTTTTTTCTTTTAATCTATCTTTTCTCTTTCCTAACCTAGAAATTGATGCTAGCCATTCTAAAAATTGATTGTGTGCTCCAGTTTCTATATCTATCAATTTTAACTCTTATTTTTTTTATTGCTATTTCTTTTGCTTTTAATGTTTTTTTAAATTTTATTTTATTTTTAATTTCAACCCTAAGCATTTTATTTTATTTTATTTTATTTGTTTATCCAATTTGCTCCTCATTTCTTTATTACTTTTGTTTTAATGTTTTACCCTTGTTTTGATTTATTTTTTTCTTTCAATTTCATCCCTCATCATTTTATTTTATTTATTTTTTATCAAATTTTAGTCATCATTCTTTTTATTGCATTTTTCTTATCCTTTTCTTGATTTATTTTTTTGTCCATTTTATTTTATTTTATTTTTTATCCAATTTTGATCCTCAATCTTTTAATTGCTATTTTTTTTATCATTTTCTTGATTTTTTTATTCAGCCCCTAATTATTTTCTTTCATTTAATTTCTATACTAAATTTAGTCCTCATTGTTTTAATTACTATTTGTTTTGTTTTTTTTTTAATTTTTATGATTGGAAATCACACTTCGTGATTTTTTCATGTCTTCCTTTCTATAAGGTAATCCTGGTCTTATGACCTAGATCATTGGTATAGAATATTAGCCTATTTTAAATTCAGTCTTTTTTAGGTCTTTTTATTAAAAATTAATTTATTTTTTTCAATTTCGTCATTCAATATTGGGTTATTAGACCTTGAGCTTCGCAATTTGTTCCAATTTTATTTTTTGTGAGTTTATCTTGATCTCATGTCATGGATGGTGGGTGGGTTAAACCAAATTGACTTGATTTTTTTTTCAACATTTTTTTTTATGAAATTGATTTCCTTTCTGGTTTCATCATTTGGTATTAAATTATCGATCGTTGAGCCTTGTAATTTTTCTCATTTTCGTTATGTTGGGTTATCTCGAATGTAGGTTACTCAAGTTAACTTGGGTTTTTTTCCAGTGTTTTTTTACTTAATTTAGGTTTTTTTTGCCAGGTTTTTTGTTTCAAAATCTAAATTTTTTATCTCGATCTATAATGGTGTTATGGGCTAATCATGTTAACTCATGTTTACTCGAGGCTTTTTCTTCGACGTTGTTTTTTTTTAAAATTGATTTTTTCTTCAGTTTTATTCTTTGACATTAGGTTTTTAGACCTTAAACTTTGTGATTTTTTTTTCTGTAGAGTTATCTCAATCTTGTATCCTGAATCGCATATTAATCAAGTTAATCCTGGTTAGCTCGAGATATTATTCTCTGGACATTTTTTTTTATGTTAGAAAAAATTTAATCCGATCCATGATATAGTGCAAGTCACCTGTCTAGTATTCAACTAAAACTAATAATTATTTTGTTATTGGTGATTAGAGTCCTTTTTAAGTTTTTATTAATAATTGGAATTTGTTTAATACAATAGATTATGTTATCGAGGAGAGCCAAAGCCATTAATCATGCTCTTAAGAATCCAATTTACTTAAAATTAAAGAGGGTTAAAATGCTGTGATTTGTGCGGTGTCTTATAAAAATACTAAGAATGAATTTAGAGGGGGCTGGAAAAAAATTTTCCTTGCAGGGGCCGGGATCCTTGCCAGCCTCCCCTGTCTCCGCCCCTGCCTATAATAGTATGATGAAATGCTCTATAACTAAAATATACCGTACAAATTGAAAAAACAAAATACCAACTAGGTTTAGGTTGTCGGTTGAACTTGGCTTGTAAGATGATTTACTCTTCTTCTTTTTTCCGCCAAAAAAAATAAAAAAGACAATGTACTTGCAACAGCCCATTTCACACTGGATTAGGCTTGGGCTTGGGCTTTATCAAGGTGAATAGAGAAATCAAGACCACAAGTGAAGACGGTGCCATCATTTAGCATTGGAGTGGGGACCATTGAAAAGTGGGCACAGCTAAGCTAACAGCCGAGTTGGCAGCAAGCGCAGCAGTGATGTGCTCCGTCATTGAAACACAACAAACCAAAGTAAAAGATATGATAATGTCATGTCCATTCGGTCAAAACCGTGTCCTAGCGTCCCCAACACGTGTCAGAGAATCATCATCTCCACGAGGTAGATTTTCTTGTGGTTGGCAAACCCCTTCCACCATCGACTCTCCCTCCCTCCCTCCTATGCATAAATATTTATAATAAACAAATACTTGTAACTTTCTTTCACGTCAAGGTGACCACTTTTGCACGATTGAACTAAACGTGTGCTGCTGATAGAGTTGTTCAGAATATAAAAGATGATCTATGGCATTCAACACCAAATTTACAGACATTTTTATTTATTTATTTAGATAGTTTTTAGACCAACTTGCACGCACCTCAACTAATCCTTACAAGTTCTAAAGTTAACGACTAGATAAACCTCCAGTGATTATTAATATTAATAATCAAAGGATTCGAACCTAAAATCACAGAAAAAGTAAATTCTTTAATCTCAAATTTTTACTACTAGACCACATAGTTAAATTTACATGCATTTAATAGAGAGAGAAAGTGTTATAAAAATAATTGTTACCATCAAAACTCAATACTTTCTAGGTACAAACACCGATTAGATGATAATTAATGATGAAGAAACAAGTGAACAAGAACATTTTATGATCTATTTGTATTATTATATTTTTTTTTTTTTAAAGATGTTGACAATAAATTTTAAGAAATAGAAAATAAAGAATTAATTAAAACTAGCTAACTATAATACTTTTTTCTTCTTTAATAAATATAGTATGAGAAACTCCTTTTATTTTTCATTAGTCTTTGGGTAAATAGCTCAATTTTTTTCTTATAGGCAAGTCAGTAATATATCCCCATATTTCTAATTGTATATATTATGTTCTTCCATAATATATATATATATATATATTATTTTGGTGGAGTAGAGTTGCAGAAATCATAAACTTCAAAAAAAAAAAAAAAAAGGCAGACTGAGGTCAGCAGTCCACCTGTTGGGTAAGGGTCAAATGAGACAACCACTATATGGCATATATTAATTTTTTTTAGTTTAACGTGAGTGTCTGGATCAGTTTGCGCGTACCTCGACTAATATCCAATCCACACAAGTGGTCCAATTATTTTCATGTAGACAACTTGGGTCCGATAATGGCAATCAGAAAAATGTCAAGGTCCAGCCTTTTCTTGGTAGGAAGGTCCGATTCAGATCAATTCTTAAAAATATATATATATAAATTTAATATGTTTATTTATTGCATTATCTTTTCTTTCCTACCAAAATGACATAAAGGAGCTAATTGTCTTTAAGTATTCACAAATTTATTTGATATTAATCTTTTTTCTTTCTACTAAAGTATTATTCGAATATAAATTAAATCTCAAAATTTTTTATTTTAATATTTTTATCTCAAACACAGCATCACTCCTTGATTATGTTCTATTCACACGTAGTTGTTAAGTACTGTACATAATCGAAGCACGAAAATAAGTCTCAATCTGCCTTAATTAAAAGACAATTTCAAATCTAAATCCATCTATAATAAGATTCTGAACATTCTCCTTCTAAGACTATATTTGTTTTTATGTTTTAAAAATATTTTTAAAAAGATTTAAATTTTTTTTATATTTTTCTTTACTTCAAATTAATACTTTTTTAATGTTTTTAAATTATTTTGATGCACTGATGTAAAAAATAAATTTTAAAAAATAAAATAAATTTTATTTTAATATATTTTAGAGAAAAAAACACTTTAAAAAGCAACATATTTCCAAACACATTCTAATATAAGTAGGTGAATTAGCGTGAGATTTATTATGACTTCACACTGAAGTTGTTCTTCAAAACAAATTGAAGATTATTTTAGTTTTTCATTGGAAGCACTTAATAATAATGTTCAAGTTAAACAGAAATCTATTAATTGTTACCTCTTCTAACATTAATTTCATCTGAATAATTAATATAACTAAAGGATTTAAAACGATGCAGTATTATGTTAGAGCATCCACATCTATTCTATACTAGCCAACCTCAATATCCCTCCCTTGGCTATAATAGCTACTGGGTATTATTTTTTGCAGAGCATTGTTGCTCCTCAAATGGCTCGTTATTCTATACCAAGGCACAGTAATTGTAGCCCTCTTCAAATCATTAGCAATTGACCGGTTCTTCTTCTTCTTCTTCTTCTTCTTCTTCTTTGTGTTATTGTCTTCTTCTTCTTCTTCTTCTTCTTAATAATTAGCAGAGTATTGTGTTGGTTGCGTAACGATGATGGGAGGAGCTTTTGGTTAGAGGACGAAGACTCGTGGTGGTTGGGGATGACTGGATGGCAAAGTGTGATGGGTTTTGACTTTGGATTATGTGTTTATTAAAGGGAGAAGGAAGGAGATGGTAGTGGCTGTTAGGTTTGCTTTATGTTTTGCTTTTTGACTGTTAAACATTTTTTTGCTCGTCAAACAATCTTTCACTGTTTTATTAAACGACTATATTTTGTACCATTTAATCCAGATCCTTTTATATATATGTATATATATATATAAAAGGCATTTTGTTATTGAAATTTACACTTCCATTGATCTCTTTCAATTTTATTATTTATAAAATCTCTCTTTCAACCATATTTGTTCCACTTAAATTTCTTTTTCAACCATATTTATTCCAAATCTTTTTAATAGAATATCAAAGTGATGGCTATTTCACTAATCTAATGCATGAAGAGACTGATTAAGATACATTTTTTTTCTTATAAGAAGACTATGATCTACTCTCAATATACTCCAATTAATCTATTATGCCATCTTAAGATCCATTTAGAAATCCGCATGCCATTGAAAAGATAAAATGATCAAATAACTTCAGAAATATATAGTGTCGCAGAGGGCATCTCAACAAATTAAAGAAGAAAATGAAAAATAGAAGTCACCAAAAGATTATTGAGAAAAAGGGTGGCTATGCCTAATGAAGTCGTCAAAAGATTATTAAGTAAAGGGTTGGTTATACCAAAAAAAAAAAATGAAAATCACCTTAAGACATCCTTCCTAAAGTAAAAACTACTTCATGTTTGTTTTCATGATAAAAGTACACATGTGCTTTTTTATCTAAACTAATTCATTATTGAAGGTAATAAACTATTAAAACCTAGGACAATGATTAAGAACCTAAGCTTAGTTATAAGACTCAATTATAATCTTTGAAATACAAGCATTGAACCAAGTTGGTGAATATTGAGTTAGGTTTTGGCTCATATACTTTGGTTAGTTTTAAAATGAGTTTAAAGGCCTCCACTCACACTCAATGAGCATTGATGGAGTCACGTTAACCAAACTCTAAACTATTCACTATGATATGGAGGAATGTACCCCTAGAGTTGGAAAAATTCCTAACATGCATATTAATACACTCATATTAATCTTCATCAAAACATCATTCATGCATAAAAATGGGTAGATGGCGTCTTACAAAAGAGAAATTTTGATCGACTAGGGTTTTGTGTTTTTCTTTTGTTTTTTTTTTTTGTTTTCATTTTTTTTACTTTCTTTAATTGGGTAAATTAGCTAAAAGGGTTAATCAATGAATTCTTCTCTTTTTTTATCCTCGATTTATATTATTACATTTAATTAGGAAAGAAACTAAAATTTAATTGAAGATTTTTTTCATTTTTTTCTTTAATGAAAATATTATTTTAAATGTAGAGAACTTCTCCTTTTCCATATCTATTGATTCTTACCATATTTTATTATTTTTCCCTTTATGAGAATCCTAAACATTTATTGGTTTTAAGTCAAGTTTTTCATCATTAGGTCGGGCTAAATCTCTTTATTTTCTTCTCTAATTGCAGTCAAATATATTCATTAAATTCAAAATCTCCTCATTTCCTTCTTAATCAAAATCAAATATTATCATTAAGTTTAATTTTTTTTTATTTTCTTCCTTTATTATATTATTCGATTCTCTAAAATCTGATCGTATTTTTCTTGCTTTCCTTTTTCACTTCCCAATTCCTTTTTTTCTATTTTATTTTATATTTTTACGCTAAAAAATCAGTGGGTCAAAATTGAATTATGATAGTTAACCTCTCTTTACAATATTACTTATGGTACAAAAACATTGAAATATTTAATATCCTTAGATTTTGTATAGTAAGTTTGTAAAGAAAAGAAAAACAACATTGGGGAAAAAGGTTTTTTTTAGAAAACAAAACAAACAATATAAATAAACAGTCTCATCGAGAGATGACTACCTTAATAATTAAATGAATAAAATAAGTCTTATAGAAAGGTAACTGCCCTCAAAATAAATCAAACAAATAAATAGACTCATCAAGAGTAGACTGCTCTCAAATAAAAAAGAACAAAACAAATCTCATCAAGAGGTGACTATTCTCGAAATGAAATCAAAGAATGGTTAACTAAGCTGAGCTTCATTTATTGCCTAAAGGCTCAAGCTATGTAATAAAGAGACAATCAAACATGTTGATCACGTGGTTAAAACCCATGTGACCTGAAGAGTCAAAAGACCAAGAGAACTCATCTCATAAATTACAAACATCATTCGTCAAGTAATAAAGAGATGGCAAGAAAGGGGGCTTATATTTCCAACCAGGTAAGGATGCATACATGTCATTTAATCCTAAATCATTGCATAATGTTTTTGCAAAGATTTTCCAAGAAAAATCCTTAAGAAAAAGTCTAGCAAGACTCCAGCAAAATAGGACCCAACAAGGTTTGAGCCTAGCAAGGCTCTAGTAATTAAAAACCCAACAAGTTTTAACAAAGAAAGAGTCCAGCAAGAATCCAGCAAGGCTCTAGAAATTAAAAACCTAACAATGTTTAATAAACAAAGAGTCTAGCAAAACTCCAACAAATTAGGACTCGACAAAGTTCTAAGCCTAGCAAGGCTCCAGTTGATTAAAAACCCAGCAATGTTTAACAAAGAAGAGTCGAGCAAAACTCTAGCAAATTAGGACCCAGCAAGGTTCTGAGCCCAGCAAGGCTCTAGTTGATTAAAAACCCAGCAAGCTTTTGATAAATAAAGAGTCCAACAAGACTCCTGTAAATTTGGACCTGACAAGGTTTTGAGCCCGACAAAGCTCTAGTAATTGAAAACCCAGCAAAGTTTTGACAAAGAAAGAATCTGGCAAGACTAGCAAATTAGGAATTAATAAGGTTTTGAGCTCAACAAGGCTCCAGTTGATTATAAAACTCAACAAGGTTTTAAAGAAGATTCTAGGAAGACTTCTACAAATTAGGACCCGACAAGGTTTTGAGCCCAACAAGGCTCCATTTCTTTTCTTCACTGCTAACCAACAGAGTTGTTAGACGTTCCACCTCCGTCACCATGAGACCCTGCCACCAAAACTAATATCGAAACCATTACAATCTCCTCTCATTGATAGCCACGGACTCATTATCCTCTCACTATCATCACTGTGAGTTTCTCATGACCACCAACTTATACTCAACAATTCCCCTCCATCAACCAACCTTTCCCTCTCTCAATCGTTAATCGACTTCCTTGCCAGCAGCACCTAACAACGTTGAAGGATGAAACTGAAAAAATATAAGTTTAGAAAAAGAAAACAAAATTAAGCAAACTCGAGCAAGTCTCCTAAACCTGAGTTAATATCCCAAATTCACAACCCGTGAAATCCTAGATATAAATGAGTTCACTTCCCAACCAATTAAATCTTGAAGGATGAAATTGAAAAACCATTCCAATTTTATAAATTATTTCAAATAAAATAAATAGTAGTAAAAATAAAAATGATCAAATCTGAAGGAAAAATAAATTGAATGGATACTTTAAAATTTTAAATGATCAGCGTGGAAATTGAGGAAAGATAAAAAAAAAAAGAAAAAAAAAAAGGACTTCAACGTCAAATCAGAGTCTCGTTGGCCACACATGTCGCCTCATCGTGGAGGAGACGGCAAGAGGATTCAAACTCTGCTGTGGAAGATGATTTTTTGTTACCGAATGGCATTGCACGTGTCACATGAAGAGCGCGAATATAAGGCCACCCACGTGCAAACACGTGCAACACGGATGTCTAACAATTTTTTAATAATATTTATATTTTTAAATTACCAAATAGCCTTTAAGTGACATGATTATTACAAAAAAAGAAAAAAAAACACATAATGAAAAGATATATATATAAAAAAAGCCCTTGGATGTCAACTTAATTTTTTTTTAAGCGTAATTAAATAAATTACCGTACTTAAAAAATTAAAAAGACAAAAAATACCCTTTAATTAAGTCATTTTACTTTGCAAAAAATATGATAAGACCGATTTGTCCAAATATATTTAAAAATGACCACTAGGTTAAGTGAAAAAGACCAAATTACCCATGATAACAAGGTTGTTGAGTTTTGTTAGAGGGGCAAAATAGAACATGCTTGGCAGTGTGGTAGCAATTGCTTTTCAAATAACTTTTTTATGCCGAAATGCATGTCAATGATTTTTTTCATTTTTTAAAAATTACTTTTGATATCAGCACATCAAAACGATCCAAAACATACAAACCATATTAAATTTTAGAAAAAAAAATGAATTTTTTGAGAACGCGGTTTGCACCGCGTTCTTAAACGGTTCAATAGTCGTTTCACTGTTCCAATCCACAATGAAATATATTTTAGCGCATAATAATAAGCTAATGGCTTTTAGGTTTTTTTTTAATATATATGATATATTTTTTTAGATAGCTTATTAAAATAGCTTTCTAACTCTTTTAACTAAAATCTACCTAAGAAACATAAATTAAGAAGAGGGGGAGCTGTTATGTGATAGAAAAAAAATTACTTTTTTTATTTTCAGTTTTATGCTCTTTTTCCTATTTTTCTTTTTCTGTGAAAAAAAAAAGATCTTCATTTTTTAAAGCTTCAGAATATATTTTTTTTCAACTCGTAAAACTGGAAAATATATAAGAAAGTCTATTTTTCCTATTCTTTAAAGCTTCAGTTTTATGCTCTTTTTCCTATTTTTCCTTTTTCTTTCTAGCTAGCTCCCTAATGCTTAGCACCATCGATCTGCGTCCTGTGCTGAAAATACTTTACCTTCTGATCCAATCATGTTTCTCTTCAAATAATCAAGAATAGAAGAAGACATCATTAATTTGTAATGGAAAAGGTATCCAAGTAAACATTAACAAGTTGGCCTCCATCATACTGACAAATGAATCATTCAATCATTTAGCAACTTCTTCATCCTCGAAGGACTCCACCTCCATAACTTGACACCTTACATACATCCATGGCATTCATCACTAAACAACCAAGAATTATTACATATCAGAAAAAAAAGACGTCTTGAATGGATTGTGCTCAGCTACGAGACAATAAATTAGTTTGTGCATGAGAAGACGAAGACGAAGACGAAGACATAGTTTTAGCCATGCCTTAACACCTTGTGCGTGTGAAAATTAACAACCAACAAAGACAGAGCAACAAGGAGAGTGGTTTGTTGCTCATTTTAGTGATGATGATGATTTACTAGTTGTAGTAAAAGAGTGATGAATCAGAAGAGAAGAAGAGAGTCGAAATAGTTTAAGCATAAAAGAGATGAAGAATGAGAGTTGGGGAAAAGAAGAGAGTAATAACTTCTCTGTTTATGGAGATCGTCATGTATTTTGCATTAGATCGTATATATAATTGGATTTTAAATTTTAATTTTGCAAAAGTTAAAATAATTTTTATTTATTTATTTTATATATAAAAATTCATCTCACAATAATTTTAGTCAAATATATATATTTTTTAAATCTATTTTTTAAAAACCACACCTATAAATATTTTTTTGAAATCTAATTTTTAAAAATACAAAAGCTTCCACAATACTAAATACACATTTATTAAGGGAGAAAATTTGAAAAACATCTCTTACATGTTTTCTAACTTCAAGCTCTGTAGTAGGAAAATGAAAAAACCTGTTTTGTTTTCCAAATTATAAAAACATCGCATTTGAACAAAAACCTACTTTTTTTGTTTTTTTTGTTCCTCAAGAAAAATGGAGTGGATGTGTGATGCTTACAAGCTAAGTGGAGGTTTTTCTTTTCTTCTTTTTTTCCCGGCTGCTCCCGTCTTCTCCTTCCCTCCCTCCCTCCTCCAAAAACAGCGGCCTTTTAAAGCCTGAGTTGTCAGATATGAAAGCGACGTAGCAACGCCCTCCCGCTAACAAGATCCATAACTATGGATGGACACATGCAACTGTGCAAGTGTGCTGCGTTCTTTATATGAATGAACTGTAGGGTTTAAGCTAAGCGTGTGGAGGCCACTCATCTGATATGCCCCACCAGAGAAGCAGCTACGTAACGGTGCCCCTTTGGAGCCACCAAGGCAGGCACCACCGTGTCTTGCCTCCAACCACATTCCAGCCCTTCAAAGTCCACATAACTCTTTCACACAACTTGCAGGCAACCATTCTATCAATAATTCCACACTACTTTTTTTGGTCGACTCTACTTCACATATGCACATCTTAACTTCGTTGGTAAAATCATTTGCTGAAATTATTTTATAATCATATTTCTTTCCTTTTCCTCCACTGTTCAAAAAGTATTGTAAAACTTGTTTACTCATCAATTAAAATTAAATTCCTTCTTCAAATAACTTTTAAGAACGCGTTCTCGTCTAAGTGAATTAATTCTTTTTAAAAAAATCCTTAATGATAATTATGGAATATGATTTATTAGTAGTTTTAGAAAAATAATTTTTACCCCAGGCATTTTAGTGATGGCCTGAAAACATATTTTGGATACAAATCGTAATTATATCTTTTATTTATAAAGCATTCATTTCATTCCAAAACAAAAACAAATAATCTTATTTTTAAAATTTAATATTATTTAATATTTTTATTTTTTTTTTCTATAAGGAACAAATTGTATGGAAGACATGTAAATCTTTAAACATTGCAAGGGCTAAGAGATTATAAATGGTTAAATTTGCAATACAGTGGAGTCTCTGTCTCTGTTTGAGCTCCTATTTGACTATTATTTTCCAATTCGGAACCCTTTTTCTCATGTTCAGTCAAGGTGCCGCTATTTTATTTTATCTGGGCAAAAATGTCAGCTCGAAAGTATAGACGAGTATTTCTTCGTGGTTAGACTTGAATTCAAAGAAGAAAAAGGCTCCTCCTTGTCGGTGAAAGCTAGCCGCCAGAGAAGCCTCCACAAGGTCGGCCTGGCCTTGGTTTATGTGTTGCCTTCTCAGAAATAGATCCTCTCAGCTTGTCTGTTTCATTAATTCTCTTTTTCTTGTTGTTTACATTTTATTTAAGGGTAAGTTTAGAATATTAAATATTCATGAGGAGCAAAGGAAGAATATATATATATATATTGATAAAGAGAAAAATAACAAGGGATATGAAAGGGAAGTCATCGCCGTATGTTATGTAGTTTGTTAATAAATATGTATGTATATATAGTTTTTTTAGTTGTAATTACATAAAGATAGTTTAACTTTTAAAAATAAAAAAGTGCTAAATTCATTTAAATTCTTAAAAAATGGACTAAATATAGAAAAAAAAAAGAAATAAAGAAAAGAAAGGGCAAACCTTAAAAACACCACCCAACTATATAAGTATTTTCGATTTTGTCCTCAAATAATTTTTGTATCAATTTTATTCTCAAGTTCTTAAAAATTCTCAAGCAGGGACTTTTATCAATTTCTTAAGACTTTCCTTCCAAATTATATTTCTGTTAGAAAAAAAAAATGACATTGTTTTTAAGAAGTTTGACTTACTTGTTAAGTGATTCTAACACGAGCCTTCAATGGAGAATATGACTTGCACTTTGAAGGTAAATAGCTTTCACTGACATTATTATTACTTATTAGTTAGTCCATTTGATTTTTCTCAGTCGTTGGATTCGTCAAATCCCCATAGCCGCAGTCAAAAACAATTTCCTTTTCTCCACAATCAGGAGTCTTATTTAAAGAATAACATACGCGTGAAATCGTCATCAATAAACTATTACTTTGAAAACTGCCAAACTAGTGAAAAAAGTGGTAACCTTCGACTCCATATCATAAATGTTCCTATTAAAAAAAATATCTGAAATGTTACGCTACTAGATTTAATAGATTTATCGATAAAAATTTATATTAGTATTTATACTAGTAGTCTATCACTATATAAAATTTTCATCAATAATTTATGGACCATCGATGAGTCTGTCGGTAATAAATATACCAATAGATTT
>Ga0307514_10003437_pt1 | contig 15224 bp, 19 predicted proteins | sample 16_EM_MG_FD_203088 | JGI IMG/M metagenome (GOLD analysis project Ga0307514, IMG submission 203088) | Populus trichocarpa ectomycorrhiza microbial communities from riparian zone in the Pacific Northwest, United States - 16_EM | ecosystem: Host-associated > Plants > Roots > Unclassified | place...
TCACCCGCATATCCTTGAACCTGATCTTATGGTGGTGGGCATACGAGTTGCAATGTTCGTCATACTGAGCAACGTTCTTGAACTGTTTATCGCACACTGTACAATAGAAAGGTCGAAGAGTTTCAGTGACTTCGGATTGGATATACGCTCGGCGAGCGACGGTATCCTGTCGTGTCGTGAGTTGCCGAGCCTAGTCGGCGTTCCACAACGACGAACCTCTCTTTCCGCGCGTTGGTCGTCGCTCTCCTTAAGATGGCGTTCAGAAGCCAGTTCCCGACGTTGTGAAACGGTAGTTTCGATCATCCGAGCGTCCTGGCCATACTTCCCGAGACCGGTCATATCCTGCTTTACATGGAATGGAATTGGGTCAACGCGCCCTGAGATTCGACGATAAGAATGCCTGTCACTCGAACGAGATACTTCGAAACTCACCATCGCCAGAAACTCCCAGTCCCTGTCCTTCAACCCACCCCAACTTCATCAACATCCCGAACCCCTTGTTTGAGCTCGGGATCCTCGTGTCAACAGTAACAACCTCCTTCTCGTACCCCCGAGCGTATTCGTCGTATTTGTACACGTCGTTGTCGTCGACTTGCATGGAATCCAACGGGGATGGGGACCGAGAGCCAATGGACACGCTGTCCCCGTCGTCATGGATGCTTTTTGCTCTCTAGGGGCGAAGAGAAGGGAAGTATCGAATCTAAGGGGAAGATTTCTGGCGCAAAGAGTACCTTGAGGCTTGAGGAGCTCCATTGGGTTGAGGTCATCCTGTCTACGCTCGCCAGTGAGTGTGGCCGAGGTGATCGAAGCTCTCGTCAACGTTGTGCTTGGACGCTCCATCGGCAATGAAACAGCATGGCAAGGCCTCGACAGCGAAAAAAACCACAACACTCTATTTCACTCAGAGAGAGGGGGGAAAGTATTTGGGATTCGTAGATTTAACCATGAGCTAGTCCATTCCCTCTCCGAGGTCGGTATACTAAAATTCTACACCTGCAGGAGGACTCAAGAGACGAACGGAGCGGGCCGAACAGACTGGCGGCCTGGCGGAGTGATCGAGATTTACACGCACCCTCCGAGCTCATAACCCCTCCGTGAGGAGACCGGCATAAGGTGATTTGTCTCGTATCGTTTCCATAACTATGGTATAGGCCAGGCAATCCCAGACTCTTCTCCGCACTTGATGTCCCTCTTATGAGGTTCCGATATGGAATGGCGGGCCGTGAGGTTCACGTGTACGTCCTCCGCGTGGCGAAACGATTCACTAGGCTGCCGTGCACTGGTATCGCCATGGGCAGCGTTGTAATCCCTCCGTGCCACGAGCATGTAGCGGACCAAGCGGAAAACAAACGGCGAAAGAGACTCACACCACGCACCTGCAGTACCTACTTACCCGGGTTCTCTTGCCAACCGTTCCAGTCATACTTTCCCTAGCCATGGTGGGATGTACGGGGTCTTTCAGGAGTGTCCAGCCAGGGCCTTCAAGGGCACCACAGGTGGATCTGATAACAACCACGGCCGTGCCTATCCACCCACTATCCACAATAAACTCGATCGTGTCCCCGCCATACGGATGGCCACTTGCCCTTAGGCTAGCCATGGCCGTTACATGTGTCGTCTTGGTGAGCCACTCCTACAGAAGTATCATGAATGAAGTAACTTGGGAACAGGTATATAACGCGTCCGTGCCCTCACGTTCAGTCCAACACCAACTATTCCCCACCCGCAGAACACACTCTCCCATAACACTAGTATGTCATCGATCCACTTTCCCGACAATTTTGACCAGGTGGTCACGTCCTGGGTTGAAAAGCACGACGGGTTAGTTCATCTGATGCTCGTTTCCCGCTCGCCGTTAGTGACCTCGTTCTCAGTAAATCCTCGCATCCACTCCCGCCGCTGCTGTATGACATGCTCGCCGACTCTCCCGTTGACGCCAACTTTCCACAAGACATTGTCATGGGATCTGAACATCCCCAGTGTTCAAGTCACACGGAATCGCCTCCCACCGAATCACCCAACGGCACTCCCGAATACCCTCTTGACGAGTATCTCGAACCGTGGGACGATGCGAGTGACGAAGAAATGGAAGAGAATACTCCCGGAGATTCCTCTTCACCCTCCGCTTCACAGTCGGAGGGAGTTCGTTGCCTCTGGAGAGGCTGCTCCGCCGAATTCAAAGTGGGGACCCGTTATGATGTGTGGAAGGAGCATATCAAATCTGCGCATGGGAGCAAGGGCTGGGGTCGAATTTCTAATGTGACGACGTGCCAGTGGGGTGAGTGCGCCAAAAAGCTCAGGAAATCCCAAGGTATTATAGAACACGTGGGGAGGCACCTCCGAGACATCCCAAGTCCTTGCCAGCTTGGGTGCGGGAAGAGTTTGCCAACTGATGATTTTGCCGCATCTCGGCACTTGAAGTGCTGTCCTTTGCGGAGATGAGAAAAGTACTCGAGCGTAGGTTTTTGTTTGGTTGAGTGGGCAGTTCGAGATTCATCCATTATAGACGAAGATGCTGGTGAGCCTTCCACTGGAGCTTGTCAGCTAGCTAGTGGAGTTTTTTGCTGTATTTCTTTGTTTTCTTGATCTCTCCATGTTTTCTAAGATCGCCTTTTCTCATCATGCCACATGTATCTTACGTCCAATGTATGCAACTTACTAGCACCGTATCATACGTTAAAAACAAGTATATTGTGTACAGAATCACCTGGGAGAACGTGTGGGAGCAGTGTTCTTCCAAAGCGGTTCAGATGACCTTCCGGAAGACAGAATGCCAATGAGAGGGGAGATCGCGGGGGTGTTTATGAGTGTCAGGGTGTAGCAGCTGTCCAGCTCGAGAAGAGTTACGGAGTAAGCAGGAGGTGGTTTGGGCGAGGGAGGGGTCGTTCGAAAATATCTGGGAAAGCGGGCGAAGGTGCCCGCGAAAATCAAACCTACATAAGTTGATGCCTATATGACCACGGAGTACCCTTTTGTCGCTCCAACGGTCCAAGACTGTGCTGACTGTCCTACGGAGTGAGCTCCAAGGCTAGAACTTCCCTACCTCAGAAAAACGACACGCGCTCCCCTGACTGGCCCGAAATTGGGATGTCAAATGTAAAAGTGGAATATGCAACTAGTTCTCGATATGCTTCTGGCGTAAAAGGACGATTGTAATCTTGTTCAATAAGTACGGTGCCCACGATAGTTTGATGCCATGAGTTGTATCGATATCGTGAAGGGACTTGCCATGCTGACGTAAACATCTCATCTCAAGTCATCCCCCACACCGTCCTCCCGCCTTTAAATTCGAGGCCATATCCCAGCGGACGTCCGGTCCCCCCGATTTACGATATTATGACCTCCATCGGCATTCCACTGCTCACCGAAAAGCTCCCACTGAGTCTTCTCGAGAAGATATTGACGTGCCTGCCTGTCCCGGACATTTTGAGGATGAAACAAGTAGGGAGACTCCACGACTGCGTCGAGGTATACTAGCTGAATCACCTTCTCTATCAGGTCTCTCGTGGTTTCTACGCGCTTATCCAGGAGTCTCCTCACATCAAATACCGAATCGACCTCTTTACCGCCGGGTTGGAAGATAACCCTGACGTAACACTATCTCTCGCCGACAAACGCAAAGCCTTCGAAGAATACCGCACGAAATGGGATGCCTTTGATCCCATCCAAAAGTGGGAGCGAAAGGTCGACAACTACCACGCTTATCGTAAAGTCAGCGGACCTGGGGTTTACGGTTTCATTCCAGGCTATGTGCCATTCATCGAATTCCTCACCCTGGAATCTGTGTCGCGAGGGATATCTCGGAAAGAATGGGGACTCCCGGTGCCCTATCTCCCCCCGTTAGGTTTCGCGATCGACCCTCGCGGGAATGTGCTAGCCATCGTTGGGCGGGATAGAAGGTGGGCTGTTCAGTACATTGGAGTGCACCTCTGGACCATGACAACCGGCCGGCCTCACCCCGCCGCTGAAAATCCCATCCTCAGTTTGGACGAAACTGACATGACCGCGGTCTTCTCCACGTCCATCACGAATTCTAGGCTCGCCATCCTGGTAGGGTTCCCACCCCTCCCCAACATGACGAATCAAAATGGAAAGAGGATGGTTGTGTGGGATTGGAGAACGGGCAGGATTTTGCTTGTAAGTGATCCCCCTACCTCGGTCAGTCCGTCGTCCAACAAAAAAATTGTGTCTCTACATAGGACCAGACAAATTCGAACTACCGGCGATTGGAGTTCGTGAGCGAGCATTCGCTCGTAGTGCACTCGGGTGTTTATCAAGGGGGTCACGCGCAGTTACACATCCTCGACACAAAACAGGAGACAATCACGGAACCCACACAAACCTCATTTTCCCTCTCATCCACTTACGAATGGACTGCTTTTTCGCACTTCACTTCGGAACCATGTGGCTACACCCCCTCACTGGACGAGCTCATGATCGCACCTTTCTACCCGGATCCTTCTCAGCGCATACTTGCCTTGTGTTACGGACCGCATGGCAGGTGTTTTGTGATCAACGTGGAGCTGTTCCTCGAACTTGCAAGAGAGCGGGAGGGCCAGTATGTGAAGTGGGAAGAGTGGGTGACCCACACCATCGAGATCCAAGTCGAAGGAGACAGCTTCCCCGGTCACATCTGGGTCTCTGGGTCTCAGCTATACTGCACCATGTGCCGCCTCGAAGGGGTCGATTTGTCGTCTTCCCTGCGTATATATGACTTTAGTCACGCAGGGCGTTCGAAGCACCTTCGTACACTGGATAGGCCGAACAAAAGTCGAGGAACGAGAGAGATTTCACCGAGTTTGGAGAATTACAAGCTGCCCTGGAACCCCGACGACCGTGTGATTCCGGTCAAAGGGCACGACAGTATCGTATTCTCCATCGTGAGTATTCTCGCCTTCTTTTGCGCTGGTTCACAGCTGGAGTTTTTTGTCAAGGGTCCGGACGTACCTGGGTCTTCACAGGGGGCCTTGCACGTGTGGAGCCTTTGAAAGTGGCAGTCGGGCTGAAGCCGGTGAACACTATCGAGGACAGATCCTGTGTACCTGTTGGCATCTATGATGAGGGCTCTTGCAATATCGACAGGATAGACATAGATAGCAAGTCGCGTGTGGGAATGCCGGAATACATGGGCCCCACTGGACCGAGGGAAAAAATCTGTGTAGTCACTGTGGTTCTCTAGTCACCTCGTGTCATGTAAGAGTAGGCTACGCCTTCCGTAGCACAGTGTGAGACCGGTGTGAAACTTACTGATATTATACTTATCCTGCTTTCCCTGGACATTGAAAGTTGAACGTTCCCAAGAAACGACACAATCGCAGCGGTCAAACTTTGGCGGCCGCTAATCGCGGGCCGGAGGGAGCCCTTCAAAACAGCAAAAAGTGTTGTATGGGGTCTCTCAGAAACTGTCGAAGGGGCTAAATACCTGGTGCATAAGATGAGAATACATTCTATATATGAGCGGTGGTGGAAGGGAAGGAAGCTGAGCAATGGCCGAGTGGATCCAAGTATGTGAGTTCAGCCCAGCAGAGCGGTCACCTGAGCGTTGGGTCAACCCTCTAGACTCTGGGCCAACGCCCAACGGGATAGTTGAACGGACAGATACAAAGCTGATGGGGGCATCTGCTTCATATTGTCGACTGTTTTTTTCGGCTACGTACGCTTAAAGACGACGTTCAAGGTGGGTGCGTGGATGTGGATGGGTTTTGATCGGCCCCGGCGCACCCTCGGACAAGTTATCCCTGGACCGCGTCTAGTAACATCGGCCAGGGCCACAAGGAGTGTCATCATGATTCCGACACCAGACTTATCCCATCTAACGCGAAAAGACTACGATCTGGTCTACGAACCAGCAGGTACGAAAACGTGCATACCATCCGAACTCATCCATTTATACTTTCACCCGATTGGTAGAAGATACCTTCATCCTTCTCGATGCTCTAGAAAAGGACGCGGATGAACTGAAGAAGCTTCAGCCGTCTGTTTGCCTCGAAGTTGGGTAGGTGCACCCGTCTCTTCGGTGGTCGATTTCCTGATTGAAGAACCGTCAGTTGGTTAGACCTGGTTCTGGCTGCGTATCTGCGTTCCTAGCCTCGATATTGGGACAATCCTCCCGTAAGATTCCGAAGTCCTCACGTGCGAATCCTGGTTTTTTTCTCACAACTCTTTGTCAGTTTACCTCGCGACGGACATCAACCCTCACGCCTGCCGATGTACGATCGCCACAGCACGGACAAATAAGGTGAGCCACCTTCGAACCCCCTCCCCCCAAATTACACCTCATTCGTTAACTAGTCTGAGGTGGACGTTATACACACCTCATTGACAGGCCCGCTATCGACTCGGCTACGAGACTCGGTGGATATATTAGTCTTCAACCCTCCATACGTACCCACCGAATCGGAAGAATCCCAGCAGGGACAAGAACACGGACAAATATCCAGCTCCTGGGCCGGTGGCTTCAACGGAATGGAAGTCACGAACAGATTATCTCACGAATGCGAGGTCAGCAGCGATTTTTCTCTCACACTGGCAAACTTAACTGGTCCGATTCTTCCACCTAGACCCTGCTATCCGCAAACGGAAGGTTTTACCTTGTCGCAATAAAGCAGAACAATATCCCGGAGATCTCGCGGAGGTTGCTGGAACGCGGAATGTCTACTGAGACCTTGTTACAGCGGCGGGCGGGCAGGGAACACTTGTTCGTATTGAGAATAACTAGGAACCATACATCGTAAATATAAAAGGCGCAGAAGGACCGGAAGTGGTGCAGAATGTGATGTGGGAGATCATAAACTCGATGGGGGACGAGAAATAGAACAAGAAGATGCGGAAATATCAGATTGTGGTGGGTAAACACAGATAGCTGACAGCGACGACCAACTTCTCAGGTCCCGACTAAGGCGAACGCGGGATCAGAGACGACCTGGGGTACATCTTGTCCGCAGTCTTCCCGGAAGTTTCAAGCACAGGAGTTACCCCACCAACTTGAATAGGCCGGATCTCAGCAAAGCACAGGACTCAATCCGTTTCTCATACCAAAACAGTGGTCAGCACACCAGCCAAGCTCAAGCCCAGGATTCCGTTGATGGCAGCTGAAACGGCCCCGCCTCCGCTGGAAGACAATCCGGTACTAGTAGGAGAAGGGGTGACAGTTTTTGTGGATGAAGGCGATCCTGATGGTGTCAATGAAGGGGTACCAGAGCTGGTGCTCGGGAGGTTGGAAGAGGTTGGCGGATGACCTTGAGGGTCCGCGCACCTGATGTCAGGTGGGACACGGTATTCCTCGTCGAGGGTCACGTCCATGCACTAGCGCACGCAAATCAGCACACCGTATCCCCTGCTACTCGGGGCTGCATACCTGGTAGAGTTTCCCATCTCCGCCGTCAAACACCATCTGGAGGGTAACGTTGGCTCCATTCTAGACACCCGGGATTCCCGCTGCGGCGGGCAGAACGCTGATGCATCCGGACGTGCTCGTTCCTTGGAAATAACTGACGATGAGTTGGTCTGTACCGGAAGAGGTGTGAAAATCGTCAAAGGATGTAGGGGAAGCCGCGGTGGAGAGCATCACTCCGACTGGGTGAAATCATAAGCGGATTCGTTCAGGACCAACGCTGGGAGAGAGACAAAGAATAACTCACTCGTCCATTGGGTATGTGTAGCTTCCCAGAATATCAATCCGTTCTTGAGAGGGAACCGGGTCCTATTCGCAGGTTCTGTGTAGCCATCTAAACGTCCGGACGTGTCAAGCTCTTGCCCAGATCAACCATAGCCTCCCGGAAAGCACTAACCGCAAAACTGGTCTTCGTTGTCTTCATTGAGTGGGCCACGCACTCCAGGGAAATTAACCACAAAATGCGCGTTCACGACGGACACAGCCGCGAACGCGATCGCCAGAGAGGACCAAGCCTGCTTCATATCAGGCTCCGAACTTCAGGAACTACTTGAAAGGGTTCGCAGGTGTTGACGGTGAAGGTGATGAGAGGTGGAGGACAGGGAAGGGGAAATCAGACCGCATCCGAAGTTCACCGTCCGCGGCAAGCATCATGCGTACTAGCGATGATCGACGCTCGGTTCAGAGTCCTGTCGAGTATGAAAGACCAGATCCGCAACGATATCACTGGGTCCCGACTGAAACTGCGCAGGTTGCGCTCGTTTCTTCCACTGGCATTGACCAACTATATCGTTTGAGGGAGAGTTTGCCATGCATAGAGTGTGACGGTCACTGAATTCAACAATCGCAACTCGATCCCCAACTTTTCTGGCCTTTTACTGCATCTCCTTCCGCTTGATACCCCTTGCACTTCTACATTCCGCACTCGCAGCGCCTTACATCCCCGCCGAATAGTAGGCGCGGTAATATAACCAGAGGAGACGCCAGCAGCGCCAACGGTATTGGTGGCCGGATGGAATTCCATAACCACGACACCCCCCATTCACCCCGGAGGATACACGTGTTTGCGGTCGGATAATCGCAAGGCTATCTGTTACTGGGTTCTCTCGGGGAGCCTGGATATCGACATATGCAAGGTAGTGGTCCGTGGTCAAACAATCCTGCCAAGCACTTACTGACTGATAAACGCCTGAAGTTGCTGGAGATCATTCATTTGGACCGCCACTCACGTTACTTCCCATGATGGTGGTGTCATAACCCTAGGACCATAGCGAACCGCTCTTGTCTTTAACCCTCAAGCCGCTTGTGGAATTCCGCTGGCGGATTTGCCCACAATGTCCGCCCGCGAAATCTTACAGCACCTCTACTCGCTCGACAATTCTTCTCCTAATTTTTTGCGCGTATTGTATGGCTTGATTCGGCACGATGAAGATGAACAGTATTCGTCCAGCCTTGGGGGAGAGGAGTTGGCTCAACTGGTGGATTTCCTCGATGACGTATGTCCTCTCCTCTTAGTCTTTTCTCCCGTTCCAAACCAGGCTCCGCAGGCCCTCAATACTATTCCCACCTCTGATGATGTCTTCCGACAATGTCTGCGCAAATTGCGAGCCATTTGTGGCTACCATACGACTCTACCAACCTCGCATGTCATCCGCGGCGATCTCGCAAGAACCGGTGAAAGTGCGATTGCCTTCGGTGGATTTGCCGACGTATGGCAAGGGACTCACGACGGCAGGAGAGTCTGCATTAAAGTGTTTAGAGTTTCCTTGAACGACAGGGAGTCCCTTACGAAGGTTCGGGTTCCGCTTCAGCCTATCTTCTTGGGCTCCCTGTTTACGGAAGATCGCCCCGTGGGCGCTATAGTCATTCTTCAAAGAGGCCATCGTGTGGAAACGGTTAAAACATCCAAATGTCGTCCCTTTCCTTGGAGTTACGAACAAACCTTTACAATTTGTGTCGGAGTGGATGCCAAATGGGACTTTAACGCATTACGTTAGAGAAAACCCGCAAGCGGATCGGATCGCCCTGGTGAGTCTGTTCTCCGCAGATATGCTTGTTCGGCACTGACGACGTCCTAAGTTATTAGACGTGGCAGAAGGCCTAAATTATTTGCATACGAGCTATACAGTGCACGGGGATCTGAAAGGGGCAAGTACTCGCTCTGGGTCATATGAAGCGAGATCGCTGACCCTGGGCTAGCCCAACGTTCTTGTCGACAATAACGGCCACGCTCGTTTGACGGATTTTGGGCTTGCTTCAATCGTTCGCGGAACCAACTCTGTTCTTGCTTCTCGTCCAGAGGGATATACCCTAAGATGGACCGCACCAGAGATCCTCAAGGGGGCTAATACAATCACCCGAGAAGCGGACGTTTTCTCATTTGGTATGGTTGTTGTAGAGGTCAGCCTCCGTTTCGCTCCATTCTTATCGTTTGGCGTGAAGGGGGGGGGGAAGTTTCGCCTGACTTCCGAATCCCACTATAGGTTTTCACAGGAAGTCACCCATTCAGCGACTTGAGTTCCCCGTCGGTTATGCTCAGGATCATGGACGGTGAACGGCCAGCCCGTCCACAGGGGACGCAAGGACTAGGTCTGGTGGACCCAATATGGGACATGACGGTCAATTGTTGGCAACAAGACCCTGCTTGCCGACCAACGATGGCGGAAGTGGTCGGATTTCTGCGCGAATGGTCAGTGGTTCCCCCTATACATAGACCCACATGCTGACATGCTTCCCACAGCTACACGTTGTGTGCTGCGAAACAGCCGTTGTCCGCGTTAGCTCCATGGCAAACAACCGGGGGCGCGAGTGACGCAACAGCCCATGCGATTATCTCCCCGGCGCCTACAGACGGAAGTCCACCTCTTTCATCAGGAACCTCGCAGTACTCCGGCCAGTCGTACTTCCAAACCCACGAGACCCCAGCAACTGCGGGATCGACGTTTAAGGCCCTCCTCCCTGGCGTCTCACTTAGCTCAGGTTCACCAAGCGACACGCCACTGGATGAGCATCATCGTGCCTCTTATTCAGGTGATTCTAACGGCAATCATCTGGCTCCAATCGTTCATAGTATTCGCGCAGCCACTCTCGGCCATGGTACACCCATCCAACATGCAAGGGTACTGGACCAAAATATACAACCTGGGAATGGTACGTTAAATAATAGATTCCCTTTCGGAGATCTGCTAACGGATCCATGATGCTGATAGACCAGATCCCCACGCAAAGCGATGCCAATGGTCGCCGCCAGCCAGTGCGGTCAGCTACATTTGGTGAACCAGTAAAGCTTCCGTCATGCATCATATGCTAACCTCCATTCTTCTATTCGAATTTTGGTCTGAATGAAGACGAACCGAAAACATCACCATCCATCTACAACTTAATCCGGACCATGAGCTTGCCCGCGCGAAAGGATCCACGTCCTTCCCCACCCGTCGGGCCGGGCTTTAACGGGAAGAAAGAGAAACACAAGCAAAAGACTGGAAAGGGGTTATGGCGTGGAATCGCGGCTACCATCAGGTTCACGGTTTTTGCTAAACGCAAATCGGTGGAAGATCACGACGGCGGATAGTTCTTTTTCCCGGGTTCGCTCGTTGATTTTCTTGGACAACTCCACACCCATGTTGTCCATGTACAACACCCATCTGAATTGTATACCTGTATGTATGGTTTAGTCGCACACATTCGCAGACACGCCGAGGTCATCTTTGATCGCCATCTTCAACGAAACTCTTGTAGAACACTATGGCGTCTACAAACTCCTCCCCCCCTCCTTCCTTCCTGAGGCGCCCAGCATTGGGGATCAACCCTGCCCTCGTAAATCCCAAAGCTTCCCACAACCTAAGGGGGAGATACAAGTGTATAGGGTGTATGCACATTGAGGATGGCATTGTTCACGTACCTGACGCTTGCGACGTTGTTTACGTAGACGAGATTGAACACGCTGGCCTGGTACCCGAGCTTGGGGCCGTAGTAAATGTATGATTTCGCGAGAACGCGACCGTAGCCTTTGTTCCAATGATTTGGCGGTACGACGAACCCCGCGTTGCAAATCTAGGTAAAGGCAAGGTGGAACAATGTGTCAGCGTCAGGACGAGGAAAACAAGATGACGAACATGTGAGGATCTCCCTGGGTAATTGGGTTTTATCTGGAAGCATTTTCACTCGAACGGACGACCAGAGAAATAAAAGAACTTACGTAGTAGAACCCAACGATTATGTCCTCCCATAGAAGTGGTTGGCTGTCTGCCGATAGGCCCGATGGGCCGAGTGGACCATTATCCCCAGAGACAATGGCGACCCCATCTTGGCGGTCGAAAATCGCACCATCTTCACTTCTTTCGTCAGCAAGGACGCCAACGATAACGTCGGCAGCAAAGAAGTAATGTTCAAAAGCCTGTTTGGAGTACTTCTCCCCTTCAGCGACCTCCATCGGGTATGTCTTGCCTTCTTCAACGACCCGCGCAAAGACGGAATGGAGGTACTCTACCAATCCTGGATTTTTCGAGGCCATCTCGAGGGTGAGGTGATACAGGTCTATTGGGATCGGTGACCCGGTGACCTTGTCTTGCGCGGTCCAGCGGGTAGTTGGGAGAGGTGGCCTACTACTCTTATTCACCTGCAGGGCCGCACCGTACGCAGACATAGTGGTATATGGCTGTTGTGATCGGTGCTCGTCTGTACCTAGCCCACGTAGATCGATCCACTCTCAGGCTGTAGAATGAGATTTAGCCTAAGTACAGGCTCTGAGGCGACTCAGGAATCGTGGACTGTTACTCTTCACAAGTTAGTGGTGAGTCTCGGTCCAGTTGCTTACGTAATCGATTCCGGATTCGTCCTACCGACGCTGGCTCTCGAACTTTGCATTGTTATTGATATACGTTATTGATATACTGCTTCTAAGTGCACCCCAAATCTCTGGGTAGTGGATGAGATGGTCGTAAGATACGAATGACTAACAAGAACACGTAATCGTAAACATTCTAGGGGAAAACAAAGGAGCTCGAACTCGCAGCGAAACATTGAACAAGTGTGACTACCAGATTGGAGAAGAAGAAAAACTTCTCGAGTGAGTGAAAGGTAAAGAAAAAGCGAACGACGAAAGATAAGTGCAGACGTTATGTCCCTCTAGATCGATTGATGGTGGTGAAGAGCCGGTGTAGGTGTTGGATAGAAAATAAGGAAACTGAACCGGCTCGAATACGGGGGTTCCGGCGGTGCGGCGACAAGCAAGACGACGTCCACGACGCGGGCGTGACACGGAGACAGAGGGACGAGAGAGAGCGAGAGTGAGAGAAAGAGAGGAGAGGCGACGACGAGAGAGACGAGAACGTTGGAATCGCAAAAGAGGACTTGATTGAGTAGCTAGGAAACACGGTCTCTAAATACTGTTCTAAGGTATTGTGAACAAACTACGGGGGACAATCGGGATCGTGCTATTGTGTCTGTGCGTTATTGTTGTATCCGCACGTGCAACGTGTGGATGCGTTACGGTGGTCCTCCGAATAAGAAAAAGCTGAGCCAAGGTCTAAGGAAAGTGTATGAAACTTGTTTGATCCTTCATTTCGCTTTCTACGCATTCGAACCGAGGCAGGCTTGGAAGCGGGCTTCCTACGCCAATTGAGCAGCCTCGACCTATCCCATCGCTTCATGCGGAACAAGTATGTGAAGAGATAAATCAAAGTGATCTATAAGAGATGTGTCAAAAAAAGCACGCCAAGAAGATGGAGAGATCACGCACATCAAGCACGATAAACGCGATAAAGATCCCAACATCTCTCCACCTGTTCGAATACTTGATGTTGAATGAGAGGTCCAAGAGCTCGTCCGCGGTCCTGAACGGGCAGAACTGACACGCCGTGGTGGCATCTGGATTGGCGAGATAACCGCCGGCGCGAGACATGTATGGACCCATGTATTGTGCGCATCTCAGATGAGCAGGCGGATGGATGGTCGAATATTCAACGGCCGAACATGTGATCTGTTGTCCGCCGAGCCCTGAACGTCCCTTCCAGTTGAGCGAATGACAGTCGGGATAGCGTGCGTGAAAGAGTTGCTTACCGTTGCCCATCAAGGCCTCCACAAGATAGGTGTACGGAGAAATGTAATACATCCATTTCCACCACCCGAGCTGTCCGAATGGCTGCAACACACCGTTACTGTTCCAGCCATGTCAGCCGCAGAAAAACGCAAACGAGGGGTGGAAGGAGGGACTCACAAGATCAACACGAGCGAGAACGACGAGGTGAACGCCAACGAGGCCATCTCTATCGTCGGGGCCATAGCCGCAACCGCCTGTCCGACGGTCGTATAATAGAACGGTATTAAAACCGAGAACATGAAGAATGTATAAGCAGCCCTTTCGGTTGGGAACCCCACCGTCCAATACCAGCAGAAGAAGAGACCGATTCCACTTGACATGTTCCAAGGAATCTCAACGAGGATCTGAGCGGTAACCCAAGCAGACCAACTATACATCTTGCTCGGCCGTTCCCTGACCTCATATATCGTCCGGCTCTCGATGAACGGTATTTGAAGCTGCTGAGCACCGGAAAAGCTTAAGATAAGCACGGTGAAGATCGAGAACAGCTTGTTCTGAGTGCCCTGCATGGTGTTTGGGCTCTTCCAGAAAGTGAAACCGATAAATAGACCCGCGACGATGTTTAAGACCATTTTGGCTCTGACGTAGGTGGGGTTGCGCCAGATAGCAGCTGCGCCGCGTTTGGCCACAACGTAGGTCTGATGGATCCAAGAGGTCGAGTATTCGGTATGGAGTTTCGTTTCAACGGGGGGTCTATTTCTTCCCTCGTTGTGGATTCTTTCGATCTCGCGTATGGCAGCGGAGGCTTCAGGAGACTTCTCCCAAACGTTGTGCCAGTCGATCGTCGAAGTGGCAGTCGCACCAGCACCGATAACGTCAAGCATGAACTCGGCCCTGTCATCACAGTCAGCATGTGGTGGAACGACTGCGTAGGGCCACTTTGAAACGTACGGGTTCTCTTCGTTTCCACAGATCCTGGATCCATTACGCTCGAAGTAACTGATTAGAGTCGTCGCATTGTGTCCAAGATCACCGAAGTAAACAGTCTGTCCACCCTTTCTCAGCAGCAGCAGCCGGTCAAAAACTTGGAACAGCTCTGCAGAAGGTTGGTGAATCCTGCATGGTTCTTCAGTTTTAGCTCAAAACTTAGAAATCACGAGGGGTGACACATACGTGCAGAGAATAGCTTGTCCGTTGTCGGCCAAAGTCCTGAGGAAGCTCATAACAGCCCAAGCGCTCTGAGAGTCCAATCCGGAGGTCGGTTCGTCCAAGAACAAGAGAAGCTTGGGCTTGGCGGCAAGCTCGACGGCGATTGTCAACCTCTTCCTGTGTTCGACACCCAAGGTACCAACAATGGCGTCCGCATACTTCTCTAAACCACACATCAACAAGCATTTCTCAACGTATGCCTCCTTCTCGGCCATTGGGACATCCCGTGGTTGGCGGAGAACGGCAGAGAAGAGAATTGCCTCGCGGACGGATGAAGTTGCTTCATGCGTATCCGTTTGTTGGCAGTATCCCGTTTGGGCTTGGAAGTCTGCTGGGAGAGCTTGACCGTTCACAAACCTATCGCCAGTAATTACACCGACGGAAGTGCGCTCAGCGAGGACGTTCAAAAGGGTGGTCTGTTTTTCGAGTGCATAAGCTTGATTTAAAATAGTCGATAAATAGAAGAGGACGAACCTTTCCAGCTCCAGACTCTCCCATTAGTGCAGTCAATTTCCCGGGGACGACATAGCCAGAGACATCCCTCAACAACGTTCTCTCTCCTCCATCGCCGACGGGGACTGT
>Ga0307514_10003438_pt1 | contig 15220 bp, 10 predicted proteins | sample 16_EM_MG_FD_203088 | JGI IMG/M metagenome (GOLD analysis project Ga0307514, IMG submission 203088) | Populus trichocarpa ectomycorrhiza microbial communities from riparian zone in the Pacific Northwest, United States - 16_EM | ecosystem: Host-associated > Plants > Roots > Unclassified | place...
CCCTAAAGCTATTACTGCATTTGAGCCTTCAGGAATAACTAGGTATTGTGTTAATGATATAATGGGCAAGATAAGATTTGAATTTGTGTTAAGTGTTGGGAGAGCATAAAAAATAAGATCATCCATACACTAATCCATTACTTTCTTAACTTGACTAATAAAGTAGAGAGCATATTTCGGTCCATCAAAGATATAAAGGTTGATTACTCCTCTATCAGAAGAATGGTGACTAAAGTGATTGAAGATGCTAAACAGATTAATGATTTAAGCAACTGCCTAGCCAAAGGCAACAACAAATGAGACAAACATGTAATTCACCATCAGCCAGAAACCAGCAGAAAAGCCAGGAGTAGGAATGAACACAGCAAGACTGAACAGCAGATGGCAATGCACCAGCACAACCAACCAACAACAAAAAGGAGAAGTACCAACACACCCATCAACAGCAAGCAAAACTTGACCTCAAAAACCACGAGAAAACAAGTAGGAAACCTCGATTACAAAACCAAGAGCAGGCATGGACACAACAACATAGCACCTAACCAGCAATACTGCAACAAACAAAACTCAACTATGAAAGCCAAGAGAAAAACCAGCAGGACACTACACCAACAGCAGGCAACCCAGCTACAACAATGGCCTTTAGCCAATCTAGCAAAGAGAACACCACAACCAACCACCACTAGATCCTCAGCTAGAGGCAAAACCCAGCAACACTGCACCAGCAGCACAACAACAAGCTATCCTCATCATAGGAGAAAGCAAGCAAGAAGAACAGGCCACAAGCCACACAACCAGCACAGGAGAAAACAAGCAGTGCAAAAAAAAACAACAACAGGCTATCCTCATCATAGGAGGAAGCAAGCAAGAAGAACCAAATAACAGGCCTACAAGCCAAACAAGCAACACAGGAGAAAACACAAAACCAAAACCCGGCAGGGACTTGATCAGCTACCTATTCTTTTCTTTTGTTCTTCATTGGATGAGTCATTCATTTATTTGTAGATGACTTATTCTCTTTTAAGCTCTTAAAGTCAACTCTTCCCTCTTCTTGGTGATTAGGTGGGGATAATAGTTCTTCCATCATAACTAACCAAAAATAGAATTTTGCATCGATAAAATGGGCTTCAGCTATGGTAAATGGGTTAGTATTTGCCATTATCTTTCTTACTAATCTATTTTGACAATACTTAAAGCATTAGTGAAGCGTTGAGGAGATGATACCAATTTTATGTATCCATGATCATCCAAGTAGCATGTTGTAAATAGTTTTGGCATTTATGACATGAAAAAGAATTGGACTCTATATCTTCCATTTGTATAAATCTTATCTTTCTCATGGTGTTATGTCCTTCTTGATTAAAGCCTTGAATCATCCAATGACTTAAAAAGAGTTTCTTCATAGGAATCTCAAACTCTTTCATGGTTTTAAGAGGTCGTATATTGATAGTCAAATCATTATCCACCAAAATACAATTCACCATCTTTTTTACGAAGTAACCTTTGATAAAAAGAATAGGGGGGCAATTATAGACTTTTGATTTGAGCAAAAGGTCTTCATCATCAAAGGATATCTCTGTTGTGCACACAATATGATGAAACTTTAGAAAGTCATCATGGCTTTTCTTCATGACTTCTTTAGTAGGAATTCTCTCTTCATCAACTTAATAGCAAGCAACGAATACATTTTCCATTCTTTTTAACTCATTTAACATGTACTCATTTAGAGTTATGGGATTTCTTAATCTGCATGTACATCTTCCTTCCTCTTCTACGGGTAACTAGGGTCCATCCTTCATTGTCACAATTCTCAGATTAATTAGGCTTCAAGTCGCTAACATGAGGTACAAGGGTTATACATGAAAATTGACTTGATATGGTGAAGCTCATAGGTCAAAGGACGCCAAGTTTTATAGGTTCAAAGAAACCAAAACTTATTGTAGGGAGCGATTGGTGTGAACCCAAATTCACCATAGTCATGCTATTGGAAGTTGTTATTTCTTCATAAAAGATTATGTACATATTCTCATGTAGCCTCATGATCTTATCTTTTAACACAAAACATTTCTCTACAGGGCAAAACATTTCTTTATAGGGTAACTGATTAAACGATGGTATTTATAATAATTTAGGTTGTTTACTTGGTTTGCCTTTTGGAGACATTTCATCTCTGGCAATTTGATGAAATTTGGTGCTAGCAAATCTTCTAACATCCTGATATGTTTGAGTTGGGAAATGGATACTCTTTTTTATGCACATCATTACTAAAAACAATTTTATTTTTGTCTTCTTTTCTGTCTTGTCTTCTCTATTTCTATTGTTTTCATCTCTTATATTCCGGGACAATAACCAGACACTACCATAGAAACATTTAATAGTTCGATAATTTAAACCATCACTCTAAACCTAAACTTGAAGGTTGAATTTGTGACACTTACAAATCCAAATATAAACATAATAGCATGAGCCAGGTCTTCTCTCATTTAGACGAGCCTATTTAAAATTTCAACATGTATATATCTATTTAGAAATTCACATTTCAATTCCAATATTGACTCACACCCTATCATGTCATACCCAACCCTTTCACCTTATGCTTGATTAACCAACACCACTTCTTTAACTATTAAAAAAATATTTTGGATGTAAATAATTTTTTTCAAAATAATTTTTAAAATCTATTGGTCTCCTCTACTCATATTCCAATAAATTTCATAAACAAAAGCTTTATAAAACAAAATTTTGGGCCAACTTAGGATTATGATTTATATCTGAACCAACTTTTTATAAGTTGTCAGAAATTAAAATATGATGATTAATTAAGTATAACTTGATTGTAAATAAATTTTAGAAATTGAGGACTAGAATGTAATTAATACAGAGGATTACAATTCTAAACCTAGAAACAATCAATGACTTGATTGAATAAATTTCTAAAATTAGCCTAAAATAATACATGTGATATTATTTAAGAAAATTGATATTTTGTCATTTATAGGGTTTTAGGTTTTCTTATAAATAGAAAGTTATATCTTTTATTTCTGAATGTGAGAAAAGTACAGTACATAAACATTTAAAACACAAAAGAAAAGAGTTTAGCACTCTATATCAATCCCTATCTTAAAAAAGGGTTTAGAAGATTTCTTACTGGTGGTTCATATAGATTACCGTTAGAGGTCGGACACTTGGACGATTTGTGATTTATGACAACCCAGAAGCAAATATTCAAAGCCAAAAAGAATATCTGATATTCAGGTAATCTTCACATAAACTCTAAACAACTCTAAATTTGTCTAATAGGTTCCTTGAAACTCCCGAAAAAAAATTAAATTTATAGTTTCTACTATATGTATGTGTTTTAGAAGAACCAACATTATGTTTATTTGTGATTTCTTTAATCATTGGTAATTCAATTGTTCTTTCTCTTTACCGCTATGTGCTTATTTTGTGATTTCTTTGATCATTTGTGAGTACAGAGTGAATTCATTTAGTCAGTTTATAAGTAATTCAATTAGTTTCGAGCAATTATGCTTTTTCATTATAAAATAATTTGTGATTATTATTCACTGTACTAACGTGATGTTCTCTGATTCCACGTACATTTTCTTTGTTCTAGTGGATTATTGTTGATTTCAAGAAAACCGGAAAAAATTCTATTAATAAAAGTCTATTGGAAGAATTGTACAAATATTCTATTGGCATATTTTGTTGGAAGAATTTAATGTGAAATTGAGAAATCATTAGTTTTTCATTTTATTGTTAAATGTTTTTTTATAACATTTTATCTGTTCAATTGTTCAATGTAGATTATTATAAAATCCAACTCGCTGTTAATCAGTTATAAAATTATATTATTCAAGTTTAGGTTCGGTTTTAGATTCGAGTCAAGTTGAAATTAGGTTATGAATATCCAAAACCTGATCAGGACAAATTCGAGTTTTAAAACCGGGTTAGGTTTGGGTTCAGGTATTCGTTTTATGTTTGGATTCAGGTACGAAAGTATTTGATTCATGGGTATTCGTTGTCTTGTAAGCTGCACACCCAAAAACCATTTCTCCCACTTTTTAGCTGAAAGTGCATCAAAGCTGTCGACCACATCAGCATTGTGGGCAGCAATGTGTCATCTAATCCTTTCCCGTGTGGCCATGGTTACCGGAAAGGGACCATTGAAGAACTTGGCCTACCACCTTGCTGATCCCGTCAACAACTTCGGCCCGGAAAACGAGCTAACAAGGAGAGTTTTTGTGTTTGGATTGTCGGCTTGTAATGTAAGGAGAACATGATTTAAATCTTGGATGCCAAGAGTGCATAATAATCTGCATGGTCGTTTCAAAAAAGGAAGTCGTCTTCCTCCTAATTTTCTGCTTCATTGTTTTGGCTACCACCTTTTCTACTATGAAACTTGCTGCATTTTAGGATCAAGCAGGAGGAAGGCACAGGGATTAACGAGATAATTATGCAAAATGAACAACCAAGGACAACCAGAGCAACATTTACAAATTTTCTTAAAGATAAAACCAGAGCAACGGTGAATTTTCTGATGTGTAGTGTCATATCTCCTATGGTATTGAAGTACAAAGTACAATGAGGGCATATAAGAAAGCCAATTTGATACAAGAACTCAACTTGTATTAACTATAATAGAGGATTATTTTAAGAACACATGAATGTTCTAATCTATATTTTAAAAAAAAAAGGAAAAATAAAAAAAATAAAAACCTTGTGTTAGCATCGGAAACTCTCAAGAAGTACGTGCTTGTTAGCTGGGTTGCCTCAATTGTAACTCTATAAATCCACACCCCTGAATGAAACTTGACTGAATTGCACCTCCACAGAACTCGTAAATTAGGACTGCCTGTTCTTACAATCCTTGAGCTCGATTTGCTGCCACCCTTGCTCTGGCCACTGACTTCAAGTAAAGTTCTTCGTATTGCGATGTTGACAATTCCCAACTGAAATCCATGTTCATGTCCTTCTGAACAAGCTGCTGCCAGACCTCGGTATTGTTTCTATAGTAGTTAAATGCACGATCTAAAGCACTGTTTACTCCCTGAGAAATTATGAAATGCATTAGGAAGCATTATAATAAGAAACAGCCTAAATGAAAGCTTTTACTAAGAGTTGGATAAAAATCCAGAGCGGGGATGGAAAATAAAAAGGTTCATAATGAATTCTAGTTTCATAGAGGCCGGTGAAGTAATGTGGTAGCTGGTGGGAGCATTGAATTGATAGCTCAAAGCCTCACACAGATGCCACATGGAAAGCATGGATGATATACAACTAAATCTGCAGCTCTACTTATTTACATGTTCATCAGGAGTCGAGAATGTAAAGCCATTCCGAAATTGAGGCGGCACGGTATCATCATCAACATCAAAAACACTGCAGAATTAAAACCAAACGTCAATGCAGTGATGCTCTAACAACCATAATAACATCAGATCGCTGGAATTATGTCAGAAATCAAGTACCCTACCTGTCATTTAGACCACCAGTTTTTCTTACAATTGGTATGGAACCATATCTCATTGCTATCATCTGCAAAAGGGAAAAAAAAAGTACATGAAGAAAAAGTTCAGGTGTCAGCAGTTAGATATGATAGTAATATGACCAAAGGGCTCTGTTATGTAGCCAGAAGCCTACTCAACCAAAAAAAAAACATATCAACATTTTGGTTTACATACATATATACATTTATGAAAGAAAAGGTGAAGCCATTTTGTTGTAAAATTAATAATTAGTCGTCCACAGTCCAAAGCACAAAATTTACAAATTAGCTCATGTTTGCCAGATTTGAGACATTTTTTATAGGTTATATCGATATTTTCATGAAGTATCATTCAATTAAAAATGTAAACAAATGCACTCTGGCTCTTCGCCTTCCCTAAAAAATTAAGGGAAAGGGTGTTGATCATACCTGTGTGAGGCCACAAGGCTCAAAAATCGATGGAATGATAAAAATGTCAGATGCCGCAAAAATGGAATGGGAGAGAGATTCATCATACTTCAATATCAGCCGAATGTGATGATGACTCTCAAAATGGTTAGCAATACCCTCAAATTCCCTCTACAAAATAAAAGAGAGAAATAAAATGTTAATTAGTAAATAGAATAAGAGAACGGAAAGAATGATCAAAACTAATGTTTCAGTGTCCATAAAGGGCATTGTAATCCCAAAATTCTCAAAAGCCCAGCTAGATAAAGACATTTATCTTTATAGCATTATGTTTTGAGGATGCATTGCAGATGTGTCCAATATAACGTGCAAAATTTTGGATGGTACCAGTGAATTCATAGCAAAAAGGAAAAACAGAGCATTACCTGAATATGTGCAACTGGGCTTGAACCAAGAAGTACAAATTGTCCTCCCAGCTCCAGTGTTCGGTATATTGCATGTCTAATAAGATGCACACCTTTCTGTGGCACCAATCGTGTTATGCAGCCTACCTATTCAAAGAATAATGGAAGAATTTTAACAAGGTAAGTTGCATCATTATAAAGTAATGATAAAAGTATTCAGAATGTTCCCACGTGCAATATGATGGCATTATGAACTACGTCATTCCCTCGATATGCTAGACTAAGAATATCCCTCCCAAATCTACTCCCATATGATCTCGGGTACTCTGGAGATAAAAGAATGCTCATGATATTCCAATGCAGACTACTTCACACAAGATAACAAATGTGGAGCCCATTTGATACAAGATCAAACTTGATTTTACTTCCAATATACATTGAGATGAAATGCCAGGAGGTAAAATTACAGGCTAATCCTAAAGTTTATAGTTAAAGATGGCACTGCTCATCATAGTATGATCAACTACCCTAAATAAAACAATATAAATGGGAGGGAAAAAAAAAACTGGAGTTCCATGCAGAGTGTTAAGTGAAGGATTTAATAAAGAAACTAAGATGTTTCTCAAAAAGGAAAAATAATGAAATCTTCCAACCCAAAGGGGTTTAATTAGCCATCCTGGTCATCTTTCACCAGAGATAATCTGATTTTTCATAGTTGCTAACCCACTAAAAAAATAACCTTGGGATAGAACATCTTTAGAGGAAGTTTGTGGTTGTCAAAATTTACTCTCAAACATATAGCCCATGTTCCATGTACCCTAGGTGATACACAGTACACTAACAGTACCAACAAGGGAGGCGATCCATATAACCTGGTCATACATTGAGGTAATATCAATGGAAAAGTGTTGAAATCTGATAGGAATAGGTGGATTGAAATCAAATACTTTCAAAAGAAAAGGAAAGGCGATACAATGCTTCTACAGTAAGATTACCATTGGTTGCCTGACATCTGCATTAGAGAGCCCAAGAAATTTTCTTAAAGCTATTTTGTTTTCAGTTTTCCCTTGAAGATCATTAACATTGTACTGGACTTTGAGAGAAGTATCAGTAGCAGGATTCCATGCATCAGTATCAATTCCGTTAAGAATTCCAACAAACTTCTTGGAGTGAAAACTAAGAGTCGAATGGAGACCTTTCCCACCCTGTACAAGACAAGTTAGAGTTGTAAGTAAAGCCTTCAACAAAACACAACAACTGTGAGAAATTTTCAATAATAAAAAAATAAAACATTAAAACATTTGATTTTACTTATCCAAGAAAAAGAAAAGAAGCATTTGCTTCAAACAGACTGGCAGAACATATAATACCCCATATCATTAGGCTTTATTCCAAAATAGAAACCATGGTGAGAAACAAGCTCATTAATTTATGTCTTCACACACTCATTAGGCTTTATTCCAAAATAGAAACCATGGTGAGAAAAACAAACTCATTAATTTATGTCTTCACACAGCTCAGATGAAGCAGCTTAGGCAGATCTGAAAATAAATTGGGAAGATGCTAGAAACTGGGATATTGTATTTCACAACAATATGGATATTTTTCATCAGAAAGACAGTAACTCATGAGGATTTCCATTTCCCTCCTTGTACCCTATCAGTTTAAAAATTCCTTTCATACATGCATGGATGCATGTGTAAAATAAGTAAATTCTTATCAGCAAAAATTAAGACCAAAAACAATACTTTTCTTTTTTATCTTTTAGTGTCCAGAATTAGAAGAATTTCCAGTTTCTGAGCTATGAAAGAACAATAAGGCTATTGAAGCACAAAGATTTTATGATTGTCAAAAAAAGCACGGTTTTGGCTGGTTCCAGAAAGCACTACCACATTACCTTGCACCCATTATTCTGCTTAAAAAGCTTAAGATATGTAACATAACTTGTGTTGTGATTTTATAGGGAAAGCTTCGACTGGGTGTATAAAGACTCCCTCCCCCTCTCTCCCTTCCACACCTCGCTCCTCTCCTAAATACTCCCTCCTTTCCCTTCCACCTGCTCCCAAGTCTGAAATGAGAAGTTTAAAGCTCCATCTTGTCTTATTTTCTCCAATGGGAGATAGCTTGGCAAAGGATTCTAATTGACGATAATTTACAATAGAGATGAGAGGTCATGATCAATAGGTACTTCAGCGTCAAGTTGTCACTGAACCTATGAAACCATTTAGTTCACATTGTGAATGGGCTTAAAGCTCTATGGAAGTTTTTTATGGAGAAGTGGCCTTCTATGCATAATGATAGATTCAGAAATTGCATGTGTTTTATGAAGGGTAAGGATATAAATCAGATTCTTTCCATTAGTATTTTTGGTTCCTTTTGAAAGGAAAAAAGAATTTGAGAAAACAATCCCCTCTCGCCTCTTTGAATTAAAAGTCAAGTCGTTGGTATATGGGCAGTCGGAAAAGGACTTGTAAATGTTGTTTATTATTTATTTTTTGTACTTAGTGCCCAAATAGGTAAAGTGAACTTAGGAGGCAATCTATCTTCAAGTGAGCGTTTAATTTGTATCAAGAAGATCATAAGCACCCTGCTTTTCAAGATGTCTTGCCCAATCTTATCAGGCCATCCAGCACAAATGCAAATCTACTGAAAAAGATCTTTTTGAAAGAAAAGAAAAGAAATGAAAGAAAGTTTCAATATAGTTAGAAAAGCTCCATCAAGTGAACATGGCAAAATGTGTAATCTCATTTTTATAAAGTTAGTTATTAGAAAGTTTTCCTTCCAACAGAAAATCAGGACATGGACTATGGAAAACAGACTATCCCAAATATACTTGAACTAAGAAAGTTTGGAGAAAATGTAAGAATCCATAATTATATATAAAAGCAAAAAGGCTATAATAACTTGTGCTTGACGATACCATAATATAATACTAATATTGTAACATACTACAGTAAAAATATGTAAATCCAATCCCACTCTAATTAAGAAAAGGACTGTTTAAAATGAAATTGAAATTCGATTTCTCTTTTTATTTTTTAAAAACATGAAACTTTTTCATATGATATAAAAAATGTCATTTCAATTTCTAACTATACTAACAATAAATTAGTGCAATTTTTTTAATGATTATTATTTCTAAGAGTTGTTATTCTAACCATCAAGGATTAAAAGTAATTTAATTTTGTGTTTTAAGAATCCAACAAACTAATTCAATTATACCTTATCAAACTTGATATGAAAATCAAACATATATAATAACTATTCAAACTTATTTAGTTATAAAAATTCAAAATACTCTATTAGAGACTATAAAAAATTTGCTATAAAATAGTTGAATAATACATGTGCGAAGCACATGCAAAAAAAGATAGTTCCACTAAAATAGCGTGACAAGTCATTTCACATTGCACGCAGCATTATGAAGATTCAGCTCCATAAGATTTGGGACACCACTATAATAAACATAATAAAAAAAAAAAGGCTGTTCAGTTCTATGAAATAAAGCACATACCATTGACAATGGCATAAATGAAAAGAACATGCAATTGATTTTTCAATAGTAATGGTAAACCCTAGAGAACTTGTTGAGGTTGTGGGTGACAAAAGGATGGTGATGGTGGTGTGTAGATGGAGGAGAAAATACACAGCCAAACAATGTTCTACCCTTATTTTTCTTTAAAGGAATCTCATATCCACGTGAAAAATAATTGCCATGCTGGATCAAAACAATACTAAGAAATTCCAAATTATCCATTCCTTATGTTCATTGTAGCGCTTCTTAAATAAGGACCAAATTGAACCCAATTTTGATTGAGTTTGGATGAAACTGACAAAATAGGGGTGGTGCCTGTATACTTCACTATAAGCTGGTAGGATAAACATGTATCCGCTTTTTAGCAGATTATATAATTCTTTCTAAGCTTTACAGCCACATGCTACTTGGATCAATTGCAAATAAACCAAAAAACACATCCAGACATCCTTCAAAAAATTCTTGTGAATATTGCCACACCTATAGGAATTTGGAACTTTTCTTGCTAAAACATAATAACCAAAATATTTTAACTTAAATTCTTCACTGCAAAATAACTTGCAAGATTATTTATGTACTTGTTTAAGAGTCTAATATAACTTGCAAGTTTATTTATGTACCTTTTAAGAACTCTAATCAAATGTATGAAACAGAATAAAACAGATCACAATGCCCATACCTCAGCAGTCCGCACCTCTTGTGCATAGGTAGGTGATACTGTTGTCACAATGTTTGAGAATACCACTGCACCCTGAACAAGAGAAAAATGTGAGAATAGAAGGGTGATAGCTTAACAGGATTGACCCTGTAATGTGCAGAGTAAAATAAATTAAACTTGAATAAAGAATTGTGATACCTTGACAGGATTGACCCTATCATGTGCAGAGTTGTCTTGCATTCGATCTGGTCTATTCAGCTGATGGACATCAAGTCCACAAGATGCCAATTCTGATGCAGGTGCAGTCCCTTGGTACTCAAAGTTGTGGCATGTAAAACATATTCTGGCTGAATTCAACCCTTTTGGGGCATATAAATCCCAATAGAGTGGTGCCTGAAATGGCAGTAAGAGAGAGATTATTGTTGTGAATTATGATCAGGCGCTGTAAAAGAACAGTAATCTGTGATGAAAGAATTGGATTGATCATACAACAAAAGCTGTCTGCCAGTCATGACAATGAATTATATCTGGTTTTTTGCCAGATTGAAGAAGTAACTCAAGTGCTGCACGGCTGAAAAATGAAAAACGTCTGAAATCATCATGCTCTCCATAAAATTGTCCTCTCCAAAAGAACTTTTCAGGGTGCTGAGGCTCAATAAAGTAAACTGGGAGACCTGCACGATCAAAACTGATATTGAAATGCAACACTAAAGTTCATGCCACAGCACAAACCAAACCAATATAATCCAAACCTTCAACTGTTCCAACCCATATTTTATTTTTGTATAATTTGCCATCAAAATATGATTCCACCACCACATCTAGGGCCTGCACAGGCAATCAATTATCAAAACGATTGTAAACATTATTAAGATATACCAGTTACTTAAGCAAATATTTTTAACATACCCTCAAGTTGTGAATCCGATCATATTGCATGCAATCATATTTAGGCAGAACAATCTCCACAAGGTGTCCTCTCTTTTGTAGTGCTTTACATAGACCAGTCACGACGTCTCCCAAACCACCAACCTGTAAAACATAAGTAAATGAATTATGTAAATGAAGCAAGAAAATAACAGTAATAACAAGACTACAACAAGAAGCATACCAACATAAGAGAAGAAAAGCAAAGGCGACCACAACAAGAAAAACTAATAACCTTCAATAATCTAGAACCAATATCCAATTTTGTGCAGGATAATGTTATGGTACAACTGCATCATTTGAAGGAAACTGCATATTACATAAAAAAAATACCAAAAAGGTGAAAATCATCACCACAGAAACACGTCTTTTTAATTGAGTGCTCAGAAATCATCTAGCAGCTATTTGAAACTTCGAGGGAGTATTGATGAGATATTGATACCAAGACACAGAAGAAGTCTATGAAGTGTCTTGCAGGTATCAGGTATGTAAGATTCATTTGATCGTTAAAAGTGAAATAGAAAAAAGGGAAAATTAATTAGAGGACCTCCTCACAAGATTTTCTCCCCTTTTCTTTCCAAGCCAAAAAAACTTGTCCAGGAAACTCTACCAATCAGTACCAACTATCTAACTTATCAGGTGATCTAATGATATGAAAACTGAAGACCTTAATTTAGCATGTTATAGTTATTGATTCATACAATAGATATGAAACTATCCATGTGATAATAAATACTTCAAGGGTTGATCACCTTGCCAACCCTCACATGACCTGTAAATGAAAACTGGAGTCAATTACTGTGAGAAGGTCATGCTATCAATCAGAATTGTGAAATTTTTCCCAGCTTGTCAGAAACAAGCATGTTTTTTTACTTTGAATGGCCAGTTGAAATAAATGATCACAAACAACCTTATTGGAATTTGCAGCTAAAAGGGACAACACAACATGGCCAATATTACATGGGAATATACAAAAAACATAAACTGAAAGAGGTCATCTAAGTTATATTTCCCTGAAAGACATCATGTAATGTATAGCATATTCATCTGAGACAAATATATATATATATATATATATATATGTACATGTATTTCTGAAGGTGTCCAGAATACATCACATGAGATTGACAAGCTGCTAAGAAATTAGCAATCCTAAAACAAAGTGACTGAGTGAAACATATATGTTAAGCTCACCTTGGCAACTGGTGCCATCTCTGCTGCAATATGAATGATAGATAATCCAGAACTGAAGATCAAGGAAAGGGAAAATCAGATAGTAAAGAGATAATCGGATAGTAACGGGTAATTCCCAAAAACATTCCTAAAAATTGTTACCTTTTGGGTGATGATGTCAGCTTGAGAAACCTAGACACAGCTTCACGTTCATTCTTTTCTCTGCTTTCCATGTATGCCTCGCAAATACGCCCATCTCTCTTCCATACCATTTCTCTCAAAAGCTTTGCATCATCTGTAGATATTTTCTTCTCGAGCAGCCAACCATCAATTATGAGCAGTAAATGACTCCAAAATTCCCAGGGCATATCATCTATAGGTTCATCCAGTGCCCTTTTTTTGCTTTCCTCTTTCAAACTCTTGAGTGTATCTTGAAATTCTTGTACAGAATCTTGATACAATCGGACATAAGAATGTATCTCTTCATCAGACCTCTGGAGGTGCTCCTCCAATAGTTTCATCTTCTGCTGCATTAGTTCATTATATTGCTGCAACTTTTCTGATGATAGCTTATAAACAACGGCTTCTTCCAGGGATTTTTCCAATTTATCTACCTTCTTTCGGAGATCCTGGTTTTGCTGCAACACAAGAATAGCCTGATCTGCTCGCTTGGTTGCCTTATCTAGCAGTGCTTGCAAAGTATCCACCTTCTCCCATAAGTCCTTGCATTCAACTTTTAGACTAGATAATTTTGAAACATCTTCCTCAGAAGCTATTAGTTTGGACTCCAGGTCTTGCAGAGAAGACTTCATCAAAGAGTGTTGCTTCACCAGTATTGCAACACGTTCATCAGTATTCTTGACATTACTAAGCTCTTCCCTGAGTGCTTCTATATCATTTTTCAGAGACATATTCTCCGACCTCAATAAACTAAGCTCCTCACTAAGAGAATGAACACTGCTATTCTGAAGTAGAGTGTTATTCTGAAGTAGAGGGGCTTCCTTATTAAAAACATTGTTTTGGCTCTCATACAGATCAAACACACTTCTCTCAGTAGCACCCCTCTGAGCTAGTTCATTCCTTAGTTTCTCCAACTGGGCTTCCAGGAGTTCCACTCGTATCTTTTCTTGAGCGGCAACCTTCATCTTAGCATCATTTTCTGCCAATCTCATCTCCAAAACATTAATTTCTCCTTGCAACTTGTCCTTCTCATGAAAAATTCTTTCAAGGTCATCAAGCGCAAAAACCCGAGCTTTGTTGAGAAGAAGAGTATCTAACATACACATGTTACCAATGAATATAAACGCATGCCCTCCTTACTTGGAAGTGTTGAAACTACAAGCATTGAGGAAGATAAATCAAGAATAGAAGAGAGTCATCCTACTTTTCTCAGCATTTCTTATCATGCCTATCAAATCTTCAATTTGAATACTTGAAAGTTGCTCTCCGCCACCCATGTTTACGGCCTGGGGGGTAGAAGATAGATTATTTAATTTTTTTGAAACAAGCCATTGTCTCTCATTCAAGTAAATCCAAAACAAGAAAAGTGAAACTAAATTGAGGAACAAATTTGAAATCATAGACTTAATGTGAATTCGACACTTGAATAATCATCCAGACAGTAATGGACCAAAACTCAAGCAACAGAGTTCCAGCATGGATATCCTAAAGTGCATGGAAGCCCCAGTCACTTAAAAAATATAAACTACATAGCCTAAGAACAGATTGTGAAATACTTTATTTTTTTAAGGAGCATGGTAAAAAGGACTACCAATTGTTTCATTTCATCAGATGCACTTGAATGCTTCTCATCCTCCTCTATGTTAACATCAATAGCCTGAGAGAAACCAAATTTAAAAAAAAAAAAATTAAACTATATTACACCGAAGCAGCGATCAAAAACAAATTTGCTAATACGATTGCATAAGTAGAGAAAGAAGACCAAAGATTTGGCTTCTTGGGACACGGTAAGACGTTGTGGATTTTGTGCATCAGTGAGTTGCTCAATCCGCTCCACATCTACACTGGTACTAGTTTCCGAATCTACGAGTACGCTAGCGCCAGTAACATCATTTGGTACAGCACTAAACACCGTAGGAGGGGGTTGAGGTTGTGGTTGTGGTTGTGGTTGATGACTCTCGGAATCCTCTGTAGAAGAAGATTTCTTCATTTGTCTACGCTTATACTGCGAGCTTCTTTCATTCAGCCATGCATCAAATTATTGAAATCAAATTAATAATAAAAACCTAACAGTAAAATTAAAAACCTAATTGAGAAGCGTAGTACGTACCTCGAGTTGCGATTCCTTATTCTGAAAGAGGAGGATGAGAGTAATCGATGACAAGGCAACAAGAATCGAACATTTGTGTGCTTGGGATCATTAGTGGTAGTAGTAATAGCATTGCAATTTAAAGCAGTAGCAAGGCGATGGCTCAGAAAACAAGTTGATAGTTTCGTTGCCATTCTGTGCAGAAGAAATTAACAAGGTTATTTATTTACAATTAGCAGCAGAGTTTTTAGTTTAGTGTACGGACTCTACTCATTATCCGTTGCTTGGCTGGGCTGGTTTCTGGAGTTTTCGAATCTTTTTTGGTTTGTTGTTGAAGGAAAGGAGGAAGATGGATGCG
>Ga0307514_10003439_pt1 | contig 15208 bp, 2 predicted proteins | sample 16_EM_MG_FD_203088 | JGI IMG/M metagenome (GOLD analysis project Ga0307514, IMG submission 203088) | Populus trichocarpa ectomycorrhiza microbial communities from riparian zone in the Pacific Northwest, United States - 16_EM | ecosystem: Host-associated > Plants > Roots > Unclassified | place...
TTGGATGTTTTTTTTTTTTTTTTTCAAGTAAGCATAGCGCCCAAACTTGGAAATAACATATTATTGACGCACAAGAAAAGATTTCACTCGTCACATGACTCACGTCAGCATATCCGCTTCTTCAACAATGGCAGCCTTGACGCTGCTTCAACAAGCTGCTTCCGCAAGCCTTAATTTAAATTTCAACGGTTACGGCAACAATGACGCCATGCAAAATGAAAATAAATACCCAAGTTTATTTGTCGGCCTTTCACGTCTTTTAATTTTTCTTCTTATTATTAATCTATAACGTCCCTGGTCCATTATGTGGTGCCGCGCTTGACAAGTCGTTGCCTTCTTTCTCACCAATTCTCACCAAAACCCAGTCCATGCGTCACTCAATTAAAAAGATCAATGCCTTGTAATAAAAATCTTTATGATCGTTTTTGGTATGGTTTTGTATTAAAAAAAGATGGGGAATTTCAGACAATTAATATAAAGTAAAATCCCTCAACTGGTTTTTGTTTTCTTTTGTGATCAAACGTTGGTGATCTCAACTAGCTAAGAAAGGGATTTTGGGGGGTTGCGTGGCATGATGAAAAGAATAGGGTTTGCTTGAGTTGAAACCTTCAATAATATCTACGTTCAATTAAAAGCCTGGAAAAACACTTTAATTCCATTTAATTTGTTTTCAAAATGCTAATTTAATTCAACAAACGAAAATGTAGTCTTTTATTAAAAAAAAAAAAACTCTCATATTTCTTATGGTTTTAACATTACTTCCTTATAATATTTCAGAAATACTTGGGTTTAAATATTAAAAAACTTGTTTCTCATATTTCTCATTGTTTTAATATATTTTCGTATAGAAATCTTAAAATATTAATTTAGTTTCTATTCATTCAGGATTTTATTTATTTTTAATCACACAATCATATATACATTTAGTATCATCTAAACCTTCCATTTAAGTCAACAACACCTAAGGATAGTTGCCGTAATAGGGCAGTTCATTCTACTTCCGCTAGCATGTTGACATTGGTAGGATGAGTTCGTTTCAAATTTCTCTTTCGCCTTGGTGGATTTGGAGATTTTTTTCGTCGCCTTTATGCTTAATTTTAAACGTTTCAAAATTTAGCATTTTAAAACTCATTTCCTAAATTTGGGTAATTAATCTTATTTAAAACAGATCATACAAGCCTTTTAGAATAATACGTGAAGGAATGAAATTTGCAGTAGATCTGGAGAACGGCATTGGGAAGGTAGCATCAAGCAGGCAAGCTAGGGACTTGATTAATTACAAAATGAACACGTATGCCTCATTTTCTTGTCAAAGTACAGAAAGATTTTATTATTAGTAATAAAAAATAAGAACTTATTTTATATGAAGAAATCTTAACCATTCATAATTCATGAATTTAAAGGTTAAGATTTTGTTTGCATGATAAAGGAAATAACTTCAAAGGGTTCTCTAATCCTTCCTTGGTTAGTAGATTATTCATGAAAACCAAATCTCATATTTCTAACGACGTAGCTACTCCTGCAATCTCGTCGACAAAAGCCTTCAGATTATTGTAAGAAGAGCCACCTTCTTTAGAACTTTGTCTTGCCAATTCCTTCCATTTCTTGGCATTCTTTCTCATCTCATTTCCTCGTTCTCCACCTCCCATGACCACCTCCAAGCACCTCTCTATCTCCTCGCCTTCAACTACCCCTTCTTTGTTAGAACTCGTGACTCTCACCCCCGTCTTCCATACATCTTCAACCATCTTAGCATTCGTCAATTGGTCAGTCCATTGTGGAAAAGCCACCATTGGCACCCCAGAAGCCAAGCTCTCAAAAGTTGAGTTCCACCCACAATGTGTCACGAAACAGCCTATTGATGGATGTGACAAAACCTCCACTTGAGAGCACCACGGCACTATCTTTCCTTGCTTTTCAAGCTCTTCCTTGCAACTCAGCTTATCTTCCTCTTTCTCCTCTCCTCTATCTGCTCTTATGACCCACAAAAATGGACGGCCAGTTTCTAGCAAGGCACGAGCCATTTCCTCCTTTTGTGGCTTTGACAGAGCGGATATGCTTCCAAATGCTATATAAATCACAGAGAGTTCAGGCTTCGAGTTAAGCCATTCTATGTGGTCCTTTGAGCCTTGAAAAAGATCACCACCAAAAGAAGTGTCCGTTGGATCTTCTCCATCCAGAAAGGCTGATGGAATCAGAGGGCCAACACCAACCAACTTAAACTTGCCTATTGAATTCAAAGCCTCACACTCTAATGCATCAAATGTGTTGACAAGAACTTTTGGGTTGGTTTCTTCATCAAGGACTTCTATATGCTCTCTATTTACCGGGATTGCGAAAGCATGTGTATTTCTAGGATTGAAAAATGAGGGTAAGTCGCGGCTGCCAAGAGGAGGCAATCCGGGTAATTTCAGCGAAAACGTTGGATCATTGATATTCTCGCTAATAGTATCACCATAGCCGTTGAAGTAGTAGTAGAAGATGTCTAAAAGAGCAGGAGATTGGTTCCACAGAAGCGTTGAAGGGAGGTTTAGTTCACGTGCCACCTTTGCCACCCATGGTACGAGATTGGAGTAAACCACACACGTAAATGGCCGGCCATTCTTGGAACTTGCCGCAATAAGTTCAGCCAGAGATTTTGAGCCAACTAGCCTGAGCTCGGTGAAGTAGTGGTCGATATCATCACTGGGTCTGAACCCATGTTCAGAACCATCATCGAAGGCAGCAAAAGACAAGCCTTTAGGATAAGTTCCGGTTTTGGACATCCGACGTGCGGCACCCATGCTTGTAGAAAAGGTGACATGTGCACCAATGGCTACTAAACGTTTGGCAAATTGAAAGGCTGGATTTATGTGACCTTGAGCTGGGAATGTGACAAGGAGGATGTGAGGCTGTACTCCCGTGACTCCCATCTTAATTGCTGGAATTGTAGGGAAAAAGAAGTATGTAAGTTGGATTGATTTTTGTTGCTGAAATAGAGTGTGGGATATTTTGTGAGTACTTGAGGGTGTGGGAGAATGGTTTTATACCATAATTGGCACACAAACACTTACGCAAGTGGTGACGATTAATCACATGACGATTTGCATGGATAAATAGATGACGTACGATTGTCAAATGCGTGTTTGGTAACGTTCTTACGGAATACGTGAGCAAGGCCTCCCTAAAAATGTCGAAATTGACAACTCAATTTTTGTTTTCTTACATAAATTGACAAAAAAAAAAAGTAGTGAGAAAAGGCAAATCATAAATGTTTTCTGTATAGAGGAAAATAAGAACCCAACTTTCTGTATATAATTAATTAGCAGGTCATATTTTTAGGAAGAATTGTTTCTGTACAATGTGCAGAAAATATATGAACCTAGCTAACTTACCATATATATATAATTCATGTAATTTATTAGTAATTTAATAGTTTATTAGTAGTCAAATATTTCTTCTTTTCTTTGCTGGGGATCCTTTTGTGTCTCCTTCAGTCATGTTTTATCATTCCAAATGTAATTATTGAATTCAAGTTAAATGCATATAATAATTAGTAGATGATAAAAATGACTACTTAATTTTTTATTATTTCATTTTTTCTATCTAAATAATTAAATTCAAACTGAACTGTGAACCGTGAGATCTGCAACCTGACTAGTATGTTTTTTTAGAAACAGGAGAAAATTAAAATATATATATTTAAGAAAAGATGGATTATGTCATAAAAAAATCGAACTAATTACCATATATATAAATAAAATAACCTAACCTCTTTACCATTCTTGATAGTTGACTGTTTCTCATTCACATTCGAAGTATCAGAAAGAAAAGAAGACAGAGTCAAAGAGAGGGGCGGGTGGATAATCTAGTGCCACGGGAACAATCACTACTAATTCCTTCTCCTGATCTCAAGTTTATAACCGTATGATCTTCCCCATGAGGAACTGAGTTGTTGCTTTTTTCCCTCTCCGATGCTTTATTGGTCATGAAAGACTTCAAAATACGTAGCCATTTCATTATCCAACAGCAACTTAAAATGTTAATTCTTCTGGGTTTGTTCATCTGTCATTTCTTGAAGTTTCTCGTGCAAATGATGTATTTGCTCACCCACCTTTTTTCCATGTTCCTCCAAGGTTTCGACCCTACAATAGTGGCCATAGTTTTGCTTTTTGTCTTTGATGATTGAATAATTTTTTTAGCCAAAAAAAAATTGAATTTTCAAGCTCTTTAAACGTTTTTTTTTTTAAATAAATGCAACAAAAATGAATGAAAAAATTGATAATAAAAATATTTAATTCAACAAAATACAAAAAAAATAAAACACGAGTTAATCAAGATTAACTTATCAAACCTGAAATTCAGGTCATGCACTATTTTAAAAAAGTTTATTCACAAAATTAATTTTCATTCAATTATATGTCAACCAGATAACTTTTTTATATATAAAACAATAATTTTATTAAAAAAAAGTTAAAATAGATGATGTGCGTAGAATTGAAATAAAAAAAAATAGCTCTAATTTTGTTAAAGTTTGATTAACAAATGAGGGTTTTTTTTTAATCATGTATTTTGGTTGTAAGAATCGACTCTAACAATGATTCTCTTTTTTTATTGTAGGAACCCAACAACTTTTTTTTTTCTCTCAAACTAGGAACTCAATAATAAAAAATAAAATTCTAGATTAAAATTGATTTTTGTTTAATTTCAAAAATTAGAATAATTCAGAATGTACGAGTATATAGTAAATACTTTGCCAAATAATTATTTCTTCTGTTTTTTTTACTTTGATCTCCTGGCTTTCAATCTTCCACTTTCCTAGCAAATTAACATGAATTGGCCTTCAATTTGGTTCTAGAAAGATGAAAAAAAAAAACTTTTGAGATTAAAAAGAAATTGTATTGTGGAAGTCTACAGTATAAGTTTACACTGGTATGGGCTACAATGATTTACTCACGCTGTTTATTGTTTTTTTATTGAAAGGTTTATAATTTTTTTTCAATCTTTCATTCTTTCTTTGTTCATTTTTTTTTTTTAAGATTCTTTACTTCAATGTTGTTCTTTGATTTTATATCGACTGAAAATACTGTGTAATCCTGCTATTTAAATCATTTAAATTTGTTTCGTGAAAAATCGCATTGGTTCTAGCAAATGGGTGGAGGAGCACACAAAAATTGTTCACGATAATTGTGCATAAAAATACATGTATAAATAGGTTTAATACATGTCTACCACAAAAAATACATCCTTTGCTCTGTATATATTTGGAGGGATATTCCGGTGCAATTATTTGAGAGGTGTTGCAAATTTATTTATGTTTTCTTTTTATTAAGAGAAAATCTAAAAGAAATGGGGAAATATCGTACACTGTAAGGTTGAGTTGAGTGGTGGGAAATACGACCACAGACCTGGGAATAGAAGCACGAGGTTTTTTATTGGGTATTTATAGTTATTTTTTAAAATATTTTTTTTAATATATTAAAATAATATTTTTTTATTTTAAAAAATTATTTTTGATATCAATACATTAAATATAAATAAATAAAAATTAAAAAAATTAAAACAAACAAACCCTAAACTTTTTTTTTTACCGGACTTGCACATTTTTTTTCTTTTTCTCGGAGTTATTAGTATGTTGTGCCGCGCTTGACAAGTCGTTGCCTTCTTTCTCACAACTTATCATCAAAACCCAGTCCATGCGTCCCTCAATTAAAAAGATTAGATCAAAGCCTTGTCAATAAAAATATTTATGATCGTGTTTGATTTGGTTTGGTATTGTATTAAAAAAGATGATGAATAATAAAACCACTCAATTGCTCTTCTTTTGGTCAAATGTTGGTGATCTCAACTAGCTAGGAAAGGAATGGCTGTGTAGCATGCATGATGATAATTTGGCATTGCGGCTCGAAGTTTGAATTTAAAAAAAAAAAATTAGTGTTTTTAAATTATTTTGATAGGATAATATTAAAAATAATTTTTTAATAATAAAAATATTATTTTAATATATTTAAATAAAAAAACATTTTTAAACACAATTTATACTATAATTTTAAACAAGCACGAAAAGAATTGTGTTTGTTTTAGTTAAAATATCTACGTACAATTAAAAGCCTGGAAAAACTTATTAATTTCATTTAGCATTTGTTTAATTATTTTTTTAAATACTAAATTTTAATTCAAAAAAGTAGTCTTTTATTAAAAAAATCATCTCATATTTCTTATGGGTTTAGCTTTATTTTCTTACAATGTTTCTGAAATATTTAATATTTGATATTAAATATTAAAAAACTTGTTCTCGTAAGTTTTAATATATTTTTGTACAAGATTTCTTGAAATATTAATTTAGTATCTATTCATTCAGAATTTTATTTATTTTTAATGACCAATCAGTCATGCAGTATCATGAACCTTTCATTTATTTGCCGGCGTCCGTTACTTGGCGCCGACCTCACCTGACAGCAAGGAGAAACCTTTTGCAAAGGCAAACACGTTTTTTTGTTTCTTTGAAAGTTTGTTTCTTCTCATACGCTTTTTCTTTCCTCCGTGAAACAGCATGTTTGTTTTATTTTGTTTTAAAAAACTTTTAAAAAATATTTTTATATTAATATTTTTTATTATTTTAATTCATTGATATCAAAAATAAATTTTAAAAAATAAAAAAATATATTATTTTAATTTATTTCTAAATAAAAATACTTTAAAAAATCAATACTATAATATCAAACATTTTAAAACTCTAATTTTTAGCAGTATCTTGTTAAATGTTTGGAATTTCGTTCCAAATCCTAGTTTAATAAAATTTATTTTTTAAATTTTTTATGTATTAATATCAAAAATAAATTTTAAAAAATAAAAAAAAAATATTATTTTAATATATTTATAAATAAATAGTATTTTAAAAGTTAGCATCACAAAATTATAGAGGTTAGCGTGATCAAATTGGTGAAGTACAAATAATGACAACTCGACCTAATATACATATAGATAGTGATAGGAGTACCGAATTTGTTTTCCTTATTAAATGAAGTGACATCTATTATAAAAATAAAATAAAATTATGAAATACATATCTTATCACTTTTAATGCGATAATTATAATTATAAGATTTAATAATAAAAAAATTCACATTGAACAGTCATTTAATAAGGAAATCAAGTACTTGGATGGCGAACAGTCATTTAAAATATAATTTTTTTCACGAGCCTCATTCTTACAAGGCTCTATCTTCCCTTCTAGAATCTCTAAACCTGAGGTTTTAATCACGATTAAATTCTTATTATCTTATCTAAATATTATAAAATAACTTGTTTTTTTGGGAAGATATGAAAAATATCTTGTTAAAGCAAATTATTTTATGAGAAACAAATGGAACCGAAGGTGACAGAAAGAAAGATTTACAAGAAACAGGAGATTCTTTAAGAAGGATAAAAGGGCTGGATGCCCAAGACGTCTGTATTATATATCGTTTGATTTTGATACTTATCATCTTTGTTTTTGTATTTCAAAAACATATTTAAAAAAATGAAAATTTCCCCTTTTCTTATTTTAAATTATTTTTTATATATTTTCAAATTATTTTGATATTCTATATCAAAAACAAATTAAAAAAAAATATTTATAAAAACAAGCACAAATACACTTACATATATTTTCATACTTATCATAATTGGACAGTTCGAAACGGACATGTCGGCGCGTTGAAACTGGTAAATCATAATAAATGTTATTGTTTTCTGTATAGAGGAAAATAAGAGCCCATCTTTCCGTATATAATTAATATAATTAATTAGCAGGTCATATTTTTAGGGAATATTGTTTGTGTACTGTTTCCTTCGGTCTTGTTTTATCAGTTAAAATGTAATTATTGAGTTCAAATTATTTGGATAGAATTAAGTAGTGATAAACATGACTGGTAAGTTTTGTTAGAAACAGGACAAAATTCAAATATATTTTTAAGATAGGATTGATTATGTCATAAAGAAGAATCTAACTTACCATATATATAATTAATTCATAGTATTATTTATTAGTAGTTTTAGATATTTTTGGGTTAGTTTGTATGTTCTTTCTCAAATAATTTCAAGAACGTGCTCTACGTATTGTTAAGTGCATTCAGAAAATCAAGAAAAGAAATATTTGTTTTTAAGCTGGCTAATTTTAATAATGTTAAAGAAAAATCTATAATTCTCTTCCCTCAGCGCACACACCCAACAAGTAGACAATGTAAGATAACCATTTACGTGGTGCCCCAGTGGTAAAAGCTTGGAACCAAAAGGTTTGCTCTCTCTATGGTCTCAGGTTCGAGCCCTGTGATTGCTTATATGATGGTCACTGGAGGCTTACATGGTCGTTAACTTCAGGGCCCGTGGGATTAGTCGAGGTGCGCTCAAGCTGGCCCGGACACCCACGTTAAACTAAAAAAAAAAATGTGAGGTGTTTGTCTGATTTCGGTGTTGTCTCAAATTTACTACTTGTTTGGTATTATGATATAATTATATTTTTTTATTTTTAAATTATTTTTTTTTTAAAATATCATTTTAATGTGCTGATAACAAAAATAAATTTTAAATAATAATAAATATATATTTTTAAATAATAAATTCTTTAAAAAATAACTCCTCCTGTACTCGCAAACAAATCCAAATTTACTGCTACTTTATTGATTGAAGAAATAGTCCAAATTTTCAGTTTTGCACATGGTTTAAGACAATCATTTAATTGAATTGAATTTAATACTTAACCACTACAGCAGAGTTGGCCAATTTATATATACTATAATGAATATTGTCATTATGAAAACTATCCTACACCTCACTTATAAGATATACATAAAATAAATTAAATATTTTAAAGAGTCTTATTTATAATTTTATCCAAAACTCCATTCATCTTAAATGAGCTCTGCCACTGCAAAATATAAAATTCACCCCGAATGTTAAAATATTTTCTTTGGTACTGCCTAACCTTTATTTATTTATTATTATTAATTATAATACTGGATGCGAAAACCTCTAATACTATACAAATAGCACCACCAAGTGCAAAAGTAATTGAAATTGGCTATATAAACAAATAAATAGATATATTCAAAAAACATATCTGGCTGTATGGTAGAGGTCGTAAAAGTGTTATCAGATCTGCCACTGTATTAAGAAAAAATTAAGTTTTGTTAGGTATCAATAAGAAATTAACCAATTTTTTTTTATTTCTAAACTAATCCCTTAAAATTATAGATGTAATTAAATGAAAGTTGATATAATGTGGATTAAGAAAATATGTAATTATAGTGCATATCTCTGGATTAGATAAGGTTAATTTTAAGACAAGTTTGCAGAGGAGTGTTTACACACTACTAGAAAAAGACTATTGTCCACGTGATTGTTGGAATTAGTTTTATAAAATATATAATTGGTCTTTTAAGATTAAATTAAATATGAAGTTTATTTATAATTAAAGTTAAAATCATGTAACCCAACATAATTATTTTAATATAAAATATTAATATAATTTTAAAAATTAATTAAATACAAATAAAAAGTTGTACTTAAAAAATTTTTGGATAGCAAAAGTTTCAAACTCAAAATAGATATATAGAGTGGGTGGTGATTAATGAGCTTGTGGGCTCATGAATTTGGTTAATAAAAAAAATTGTTACTAAGTTCTTATTTGATTAGTAATATTTAGTCTTAAAATGTGTTATGAATGTGTTTGTGATTTTTCATAAATTATGAATTATGAATAATTTTTAACTATGAAAATTTATTATAATTAATAAATATTTAAGAATTATGAATAATTAATGTTTTTGTTCTAAGTCTTGTAAATAGGTATTTTGAAGGGATGGAAAGTCTATTATGAAATTTCTCAAGTTCTTTTCTAATTTTTTGTTGTTTTTTTAGATTTGTTGTTCTACGTTTTATTTTAGAGCTTAGATTCGATCATTATAAAAAAGATAATGTGTGTAATTTTTTTAAATTCATCGGCTATTGTTTAGAAATGTGTATAAATAATAAGACTTATTAAAGTTTGTCCTTTCACATTAGATGAATAGCAACAAAAACCTTAAAAATAAAAGATTAATAGTTTATTCAAGTATAATTTGTATACCTATTTAGTTTGCATTTGTTTTTTCTATATCTTTTGTAAATTTATATATTTATTTAATAATTCCGAGATTATCATTTTTTTCACCTGAGAAATTTTTTCAACTGATAGTTTCCGATGAAATCACCTCAGGAATATTTTTGTCTATGATTTTCTATGGAATTCATGATGGAAAATAATTTGTAGGTGATTTCTAATGAAGAGGTATTTGAATGTGTGATAACAATTATTTTTTAAAAGTGCTTTTTACTCAAAAATTCATCAAAATAATAATAAAATTATTATTTTAATATATTTCTAAACAAAAAACACTTTAAAAAACAATTACTATTATATTTTTAAATACCGTCTAAATACCAGAAGCGTCCAGCAGTGGTGGCAGGCAACTTCCCCCTCCCCCTCCACCCTAACTCCTTCTCAAATCTCCACTTTAAATTGACAATTGTAGAATTTATTTCTACGTCTTAAAATTTTGCAATTTTGGGTTTGGGTTAATTTTCATAAAAAAAAAATGTAATGTGTTTTCATAAATAACATGTCTGTTCGGACTGAATTGAGTCTCAATTTAAAGTTATGGTTGAAATTTCACTGTGTTAGGGATAAGTCAATTTATATTTTAAGGTTTGGAGTAAATTTGAAAGAAATTTTTTAGCATGTGTTTTTCATAAATAAAAAAAAATTGGTTGAATTGTCTCAATTTAAAGTTTGGTTGGTAACTTCGGTGTTAAGAGATAATTATTTTGTAATTTAATGTCTGGAGTTAATTTTGTGAAAATTGATTAGGATGTGTTTTTTATAGAATAAATTATTTTTTACGTTGAATTGAGCTAAATTTAAAGTTGAGTTAGGAATTATTTTGTAACGGGAAGGAATATGTTTATTTTTTAAGATCCTGTCTGTTTTTGTATTTTAAAATTGTTTTTAAAAAAATTTAATTTTTTTTTATTTTTTTCTTTATTTTAAATTAATATTTTTTTTAGTTTTTTTAAATTATTTTAATACGCTAATATCAAAAATAATTTTTAAAAAATAAAAAATATTATTTTAATATATTTTTAAATAAAAAATACTTTAAAAAATAACGTGATAAGAATATATTACCTTTCCTGTCGGTCAAACGATCACGACTTTTCTTGAAGTTACTTGCTCCATCGCTTGAGTTAGCTCAAAAGACGTATTATAGTCGTTAATGCAGCATCTCAATGTTTTTATATGGCTTTTGGAATTGTGTTTTAAACGTGGTTTTATTAAATTTTATTTTTATTTTAAAATTATTTTTTTATATTTTAAAATTATTTTAATGATTTGATGTATTAAATTTAAAAATAATTTTTTAAAAATAAAATAATATTATTTTTATATATTAATTTTAAAAAAAAACAACAATTAAAACATTATCAAACATTTCTTATCCTTATCTTCATGAATCCGTACCCACCAGTTTAAGTCGGCTCAAAAGCTATTGGTTCAGGGGCCAAATAAATTGCTGGATGATTTGTTTATGATTTTTTTCATGATATTATATAAAAGTTATTTTTTAAAATATTTTTTTGTTTAGAAATATATCAAAATAATATATATTTTTATTTTTATAAATTTATTTTTAATATCAAAACAATAAATTTTTTTTTAAAAAAATATAATTAAACCATAAAAACAAACATTGCTTTTGTTTTTTACTTCATCCGTGTAGGAAGTGCCGAAGCTGAACAACCTGACACCCGTAGGCTTTTAAGCCGAATCTCCTTGATTTGCTGGCTACAGGAAAGGTGAAGAATGGTCTGTAAACACAAGAGACCATAAACTAATGCATGGAGAGGGAGCCAGGGTGGAAGGTGATCCAAGTAGGAGAGCAGCTAAATTTGTGGTTAATTAGAAAAGGTTGTATTAGTTAATGTTTTTGATAAAAATTCAGTTTTTTTGCGTTAATTCTGAAAAAATGTGAAAATCTTGTAATTATTTTGTGATTTAATTCAGTTCTCGATACATATCTTTTAATCCTAATCTAAATATGATTCCTAACTATATATAAAAATATAATAGATGAACATAATAAATCAAAATAATAGTAACGAACATGGTAATACAAATCATGTAATATTATAATAATTTTGGAACTTTATGAAATTAAAAGATCATTTCTAAAAAAAAAAAAAATACTGAGAGAATCATTTATTTCATAATATAGTATGTGTAGATAAAATTGAACAGCAAAAGAATCATCACAGTGCAATCCCCAATCCTCTCTCAATCACCAAACCCATCCAATCCAATTATAAGAAATTAAAAAAAAAATCAACGTCATTATAATCTAAAGCTTCAATAATGCAAGAAGAGAGACCAGGAGAGAAAATCCAACGATAACACCAGGAGCAGGCAACGAGAACCCTGTTCCAGTGTTCATAGATGGTGCCGGAGCCGGTGCCAGTTGAGCTGACACAGAAGCGGCCACCGAGAGCATTGCAACAATGAACGTGAACAGAACTGCCTTGGATACGCTAACCTTGGCCATGACTGAAAATGACGAAGGAATTGTACAAAAAATAAACACAACAAATTGAAATAACTCTGTAGGCTCAATAATTTTATTTATTTATTTATTTATTTTGTTGTCGAGATGATGTTATGGGGAAGGTGTATATGGTTGTATTTGATAGGGTCCGTGTGGGTCCTTAACAGCCTAGCATGGGTCTTGCCATCTGGATGTGAAAATGGAGGACAACTCAGATTTTGGGTCACCTGGCGTGGTCAAAAAAATGGACGGCGTCAAATGGGAGATTGACACAAAAGAAAAGATTAGGTGGCATTTCACTGTTAAATCTGCCGGCCGGTTTCTATATGGGCACATGTGATCTTACCCAACTCACCATGTGGGTGGGCTAGCTGTGCCCAGTGGGCATGGCAGCTAAGCTAGGGCCAGATTTTTTTTAATAAGTGTTTTAATATTATAGTTTTTTTAAAGTATTTTTTATTTAAAAATATATTAAAATATTATATTTTTTTATTTTTAAAGTTTATTTTTAATATCAATACATCAAAATAATTTAAAAATACTAAAAAAATAATTTAAAAATAAAAAAATAATTTTTAACAAAAAAAAATTAAAACTCAGTCCCAAACACCCCAAAGCCACCCATGTATATTGCAGTTTATAAAAAAACAGCAAGTGAGAACTGTGGTTTTTTTTATAAAAAAACTCATATGCCGTTTGTTTAAATATTGCATTTTCTAGCTGCAATTTTTTTGAATATCACGTGTTTCATTTGCAATTTTTCATTAATTATGTTATTTTAAAAAAATAAAATTTCGCAGATGTTATTTCTTCAAAACTTTCTAATAGTGTTTGTCTGAAAAAACACCATGGCTTGAAAATTTGATGAAAATAAATACTAAATTCCATTTTTTGGTAAATCTCTCTACTTTAGGGCGGTACTGATAAATATGAGACAGGCGATGGGTAAACAATCAGGTTTTATTTCTACTTTCAATGGCGATACAAGCAGGGACGAATCTAGAATTTATAAAGTGGGGGAGCCAAAATATATAGTAATTGGCTTTATAAATTTATAAGTTCAAGGATGAATATGAAATCTTGACCTTTGGTGGCAGAACGTTTATTCTTGGTTTGTTATTAAAACAATCGAGATACTTTTACGTGTGTTTTATTACTGTAGTATAAGGTATTTTTTAAAAAAATAATTTTTGTTTTAAAATAATTTTTCATATTTTTAATACAAATATATTAAAATCAATAAAAAATAGTAAAATTAATTTGAGGAGTGTAGTTCAATTGATTAGATTTTAGGTTTGTTCTCCATAAATTATCAGTTCGAGTGTCACAAACCTTATAGCTACTAGAGACTTACATGGTCATTAACTTTAGAGTCTTGAGGATTAGTCGATATGCGCGTAAGCTGACCTGAACATCCATGGTTACCAAAAAATAAAAATACATAAAAAAAATTTCAAACTAAACTAATTGTTACAAGCATAACAACAAATGGTACTTAATATATTCAGGATATATTAACACTATCATAGGAAAAAAAATGTGATGGAATATTAGACAGTACAAATTAACAAACAATTATATTATTGTAGATAAACCACTTTTAAGTTTTTTCAGTCCTTGTATTTTCAAAGATGTTCATTTAAGTCACATCATTTACAAAAATATTTTTATATTGGCTCAGAATTATGCAAATTAAGCAATTAACCTCAAGATGACCTCAAGAATTCCATCCTCTTTTTTTCCTGTTCTTCAACTTCGCAGAGGGCAATCCAGTGATAGGGTATTATTGTTTCAAGCTCTAAAATAGCAATTCGTAAAACTTTTAATAATTTTTTGATGACTTAAATGGTCTCACAAAAGATTGTTGCGAATTCATCTGTCTTTTTTTATGCTGTGAACTGCTGATATCTAACAAGTTATCCTCTCTAACACAGCTCGTCATGTTCAAACCTAAATCATGAACATGAGGACATGGGAAGCGTATCTAAAACTAGAGTAATATCTCTAGGGACTGATTTATACGATTCCACGAGCACAAATATTGAGAAAATTAAGAGATTTTGAAATCAAGGATCTCCGAAGACTCGTTATGGAATTGTGTGAATTGAGCTGGAAAAACTTAAGAATAGTTGCGCTCGTATCTTTTCATTTTTTTTGTAAGAGGAAATATTATTAAATATTTGTGAGATTATTAAATATTCCTTTTCTCGAAAAGAAAAATCTTGAAGCCCAAGTTTGTGACCTTGTATGAGTTCCCATTCAAAAAGGCCCATCATGCCAAATGTTCAAATTTCCAAATCTTGTGTCTGAAACAGTTTCCAAACTCAACTGTAAATAGAGTGTTAATAGAGTGGAGCAATTTGATAAATAAACGAAAACAATCAATATCTCATTGCTGACGTAATAAATAGACAACAAAGAATGGATCGATATATATATATGATACAATATATCATTCATCACCTCTCATCACTCTCCCACAACAAATTAATATATCAGCCAAAACACCTCATCAATGGAGAAAGAATAAAAATAATAATTAATGTTTCAAGAAACCAAGAAGGGAGACAACAAGGGAGAATCCAACAATGGCACCAGAGACTGGCAAAGAG
>Ga0307514_10003440_pt1 | contig 15208 bp, 2 predicted proteins | sample 16_EM_MG_FD_203088 | JGI IMG/M metagenome (GOLD analysis project Ga0307514, IMG submission 203088) | Populus trichocarpa ectomycorrhiza microbial communities from riparian zone in the Pacific Northwest, United States - 16_EM | ecosystem: Host-associated > Plants > Roots > Unclassified | place...
AATAAATGAACTCATAGTTGATCAATAATCTACAATTCATATATGATGTTCGATATACACACTACAAGTTCAACTATTTAACAAAATAGTTGCACAATTTTCAAACAATATATATAACAATTAGAAAAAGATGAGTAACCTTTTCCGTGTCTTTACCACAAAAAAGACAAAGCAAAGATGATTTTGATCAGAGAATGAATTCCCACAAAAACAACTTCCTAAAGTTATTACTAACTTTCAAATTTTTTGAGCAGAGATGATTTTGCAGAGTATGCAGACTTTTGCTTCAAAACATTTGGTGATCGAGTGAAATATTGGATAACAATGAACGAACCAAATGGGCTGGCTATTAATGGTTACACTTTCGGTTCCTTTGCACCCGGTCGATGTTCTAAAACTCTTGGAAACTGCCCTGGGGGCAACTCTGCCGTCGAGCCCTATGTTGCTGCCCACAACATGATTCTTAGCCATGGAGCTGCCGTTAAAGTATACAAGGACAAGTACCAGGTTTGTATCCTTCCAAATTATTGAACTAAGCTTTATCTTTTAACATTTAAAAACTATTAAAGCGTTTAGTACTCAAAGTTTCAATGAGCTTGCTTGGATTTTGTGCAGGCTATTCAAAAGGGGCAAATTGGAATGACAATCGTAAGCCATTGGTTCGTACCAAAATTTAATACAACTGCTGACCGCATAGCTGTTTCCAGAGCTTTGGATTTCATGTTTGGATGGTAATTTAATACTTAACGACTCAGTAGAATTTCGAATTCTTTTCTTTAATGATGATTAATGAATTAGTGCCTAGAACATCATATTATTGATATTGATCAATTTCATTTTTATACTTTATAGGTTTGCACATCCAATTACATTTGGTGATTACCCCGATAGCATGAGATCTTTGGTTGGAAATCGACTGCCCAAATTTACCAAAGAACAGTCTGCAATGCTAAAAGGATCCCTCGATTTTCTTGGCTTAAACTACTATACAACAAATTATGCAGAAAGCATTCCTTTGAAAGCTACCGGGGCTAACCTTAGTTATACTGACGATAGGCGTGTCAGTCAAACTAGTATGCTCAATTTTCTGTGCCTTGTTTTAATTAGGGTTTATTTGACGAAATATATATATTAATTTATCTCACAAATATGTTTTTGTCATCACAGCTGAGAAAAATGGAGTTCCCATCGGCACACCGGTACGGTTTTTTATTTGTTTATTTTTTTTAGATTTCCGAATATATAGAGATTAAGGGCAAAGGATTTTGAATCATTCACTGCCTTACAGAATCTAATTAATAAGAAGATTAATTATGGTGTAAATGATGTGCTGCAGACTGACTTGAACTGGCTTTACGTCTACCCGAGGGGAATACAAGATGTTCTGCTGTACATCAAAGATAATTACAAAAATCCACCAGTTTTTATTACTGAAAATGGCAAGACATGCAGCTGCTATATATTTTATTTTTTATTTTTCAATAATTTAAACTAACTAACATGGTTTTGTCAACGACTGATTAATGTGTTCTTCTTGGCAGGAATTGCTGAAAATGCGTCGCGACCGATTGCCTTTGCCCTCAAGGATAGTTGGAGAATAAGATACCACAGTGCCCACCTCTCATATCTTTTGAAAGCTATCCAGTTAGTATTTCAACATCTTAATTTTAATTATCATGTACATTAATTCCTGGAACGTCATTTCTAGGGCAAAACATATTAAAAAAATTCTGAATTATGGACCTTCTAATTTACACTTTTTACAGTTTCTATCTTAGTATAAAAACTATTAGATATATCTGGATTAAGATATAGTTAAGATGGATGTTAAGCTATTGGTTGAACATTGGCATGCAGGAAGGGGGCTAACGTGAAGGCATACTATATATGGTCATTTTTGGACGACTTCGAATGGGATGCTGGCTACACTGTTCGCTTCGGTGTGACTTACGTTGATTTCAAGAATAATTTGAAACGATATCTGAAAAGTTCAGCTAGATGGTTCCAGCTCTTGCTTAAAAAGTAAAACGTTAATTAATTGGCTGTCTAGATCATGTTTGTGAGTGAGCAACATGAGGAGATCAGAATCAACCGTGAATTCGTTCCATTCAATAAGGTTTTCTGTATTGTATTCCGTCAAGAAAAAATAAATTCTTGTTTTTTTGTATGCAGAATCAAATTAGTAAATTGCTTCTCCTTTTATTCTTATAGTATTTAATTAGAAAACAATACTATAGGATAAGCTACTCTAAAAACAAAAGACTATAGGACAAGCAAGTAGGAAAACTAAATTTTCATATTCAAATCTTGCACAAAAGCAAAATCATTAGAGAAAGAGACGAACAGTATATTCAAGGGCTTGCAGACGTGGTCAATTTTACAGACTTTTCTCCTAAGATTACTATCGAGTAAATTAAAATTATTTTTTAATATTAAATTTATTTAATAGTAAGAAATTGATCAGATAGCTTAATCTAATTAATTTACTCATAATCTCATCGATTCCTCTTAGGTTTAAGAGACATTGAATTTATTTATTTGAATTGAAATGATATTTATTTTACTTTGATGATTAATAGATTTATAGAAATGGATGTCTAGACCTTTAAATTGAGATAACGACATATAAATTTATTATTTTTATTTTTAGAATTTTGTTTCTTTAATTTTGTTATTCAATCCCCCGTTCTTTTTTATTTCAGTATATTGTAGGAAGATTAAACAAATTTTGCATTGGGTTCGACCTTGTTTTCATTATCATACTATGAATTTATTTTGTTTATGATACTAAAGTCAGAATTATATTTTGAAGATTCCAACGACCTACCAAATTTTGGCACCGTTGCCAAAGAAGTTTTTATTTAATTTTTCTTTAATAGTGAACTTCTTTATGCTAAGATCTTCCCGTACATGTGCACTGGTATTCGATCCTAAAATTAAAAGAATAACTAAGACAAATAAAAAGACCACAAGATAAGAAAATAACTCATCAATCTCATCAAATCTGAGTGCAAATTCTAAAAAAGAACTAGAAGTGGAAATGCCAAAAACAAAAAACATGGCAAAACAAAGGATATTAAGGGAGTTACAAATAAATAAATTAAACAAAGGATTTTTCCACTTTTTTTTGGCAGACAATGCAATGATTGGTTTTATTATCTTTCATCTGGATTTATTACCAGGAATGATCTAAAAAAAAAAAGTTTATAAATCTAATGACTCAAATTATTAATTTGATAGATTAACCAAAATTTTATTTTTTTAACGATGTAAAGATAAGCGTTTGCTCCACCAGCAGCATAACCATTACTTAAACTCTAAAGACAATGAAACCGCATCACCACGTAAATGGTCTTCTTCATAAAAGGAAACGCATAACTACACAAATGGTCCCTTTTTTTTTAGCCCACAATTGATGGAATCAGGCCGCGAAAGCTATATCTTTTTCATTTTGGAAAATTTCAGAAACTTTGATAGGGAGTGGGCTTACCTCCAATAGTTTCCTCATCTCTTCAATGGTTTGAACTTTAAATCAAGAAAGAAATGACTTTGAATATTATATTAGGCCCATGGTTGAGCCTGAGGAAATCTTTCGTGAGGTTTGTGTCGGTAGTTAAGTGCTTGTCTTGGAAGCCAACGGGTGCTAATCATAATTAGAATTTGACTTGTTTATTTATATTTTGAAGTGTTTTTTATTTGAAAATATATAAAATAATATTTTTTATTATTATTTTTAATATTAACATATTAAAACAATCTAAAAAAATAATTTAAAACAAAATAAATTCATTTTTTTTAAGATATGATCATCCATCAAAACTAGCGACATCATAATAGATCATGATTCTCGTAGAGTTTGGCTGATTTAATTTTTATTTTAAATTAATTTTTTGAAGTAAAATAAAATTGTTATGGTTTTTTTAAATAAAAGCATATACTAGATTGATTTATTGGACCTAATAATCAATGCACTCAACTCATGAACATGGTTTTAAATCAAGTTGGGTTATATAACTAAGATGCTAATGACCGAGGAAAAACAAAAACAGTAGCTATGGCTGGGAGACTAAAATTGAGGATCTGTATGGTAGATTGATCAGTTCATTTTGGGCCGTTCAGTTAGGGTATGGCTATTCCCTTACGGTATTTTCAAAATGAATGCTTAAGGCCCAAAGGTTCTGCAGCTTGATCTTATTTTCAATATCATCATCCCTTACGGTAACTTGTTGAGTATTATGCTGGAATACCTTGAAATCTGGGTGCTTTTATTTAGTGCACTTGGAATGAAGATGATTCTTATGGTCTTTTAAGATGATTTTGATGTGAAAATAACAAAACCATGTTTTTATCCTAACTGGTATCTTCTTTTTTAGCTTTTTTTCCCGTTAATTTATCCCCTATGCCTTTGTAAGACTGGCCTTATCCGCTTGTCTATCGGCGGGTTTTTGCAGTTAATCAATCAGAAAAACTGAACCGAATGTTTTGAGCCTCTCGTCTATCTTTTATCGAAGATAGGAATCCTCCAGCTCTCTATATGATCAAAACATTACACTGCTACTGCTCTCTAGCTTTCTTTCTAATTTCAACCATCTCCGACGATGTTTATTAGGATTGATTGAACTAGGAGCTGATAGTAATATATGGAACAAGAATCTGAAGTATATTATTGTACTAGGAACGAGGCAGCTGGGACTTTTAATTGGATAAGAAACCTAGCTAGGAACCTCAGTTTTATATGCTGGACACAACTCATAAACCTAAGCTCAAATGTCGCCTTCATGCATGTACCTGTCTGTGAATCCATATGATCTTTGAGGTGCAAATGGAATTTGTGAATTATGAAAATCTTTGCTAATAGAGATCAGAGCTAGTGATTTTCTATTTAGGGAGCTGGCGAATGACCATAATTTATTTATTTATTTAGAATAAATATGGCCATAATTTAGTGGTCCTAAGGAAACATGTCCCGAAGACCAGTAAACGAACCTAGGACTAGAACAAGGGAAGCTGATTTATCACATGGGAGAGACAACACTCACATGAAAGTAAATAGGCCTTCATTTTCCTTGCCTCCGCAGTTCATAACAATCTCTGTTGCTTCCTTATTTTCTAGTCATCTTGATCTACCCTACCTATCCACTTAGTCAGAATATTCATCACATTGGCTACAATGTGAAGACAATAAAAACAAAGTGTCAAAAAGTTCATGTGGGCTATTAAATGAGGACCTCCAATGTGTTTGTGAGAATACAAGATGACTCGGTTCGAAAAAGAAAAAGAAAACAGAAAGAATAAACCTCAAGAACACTGCCCGCCTATTGAATTGGTAAAAATTTTGTGTCCAGACAAGTTTTTGTACCAATTTCACCCATAAACAATTGTTATTTTCAATTAGGACCCTTTGTTAGAATTCCCTAATTAAAAAAAAATGACAAAAGGTTCCCTTGCCAAAAAGGATGCGATTTGGATGAAACCCATGATCAAATTTCGAAACTTAGTTAAGAATTCTTAAGACCTTGAGGGATAAAATTGATATAAAAATTTCTTTAGGGACAATGTTGAGACTATCTATATGGGGTCATTTTCTAGGTTTGCCAGAAACTTGAATACAAGATGACAAGCTTGATTACTGGTCAAAATTGCCCTAACGATGCATTATTTAGGTCTTTTCCTGTGTATGGTGGTGCCTTGTGCGCTCAAACGTGCCAAACAAATGACCCACAGTATGTTTTCTTTTTTATCCAATCAGAAAAATGGTGTCCGCTCCATGATTGGCATTAATCAGAGACAAGCATGCATCTCGAAAATTCATGCTACAACTTGCGGTTCATTGCATGCCCACAGATGGACTCAACTGGGGTTTAATTATTAATTTCTATTGAATTATTTACTATATAATCAACGTGGATAAATTAATTATATAGTTTTTGCATCATTTGACTAAGCTTAAATTATTGCTCTGGCATGGTTTCCCCCTAAAGATTTATATATCATTGATTTAATTTATTTTACGGAGATCTTCAAATCTGTGGATGGACTCTTGATTTCCAGTTATCACATGGTTAACGACTCCAATTAATACTTTAGCATTGATTGTGAAAGAAGCCACCTGAAATTCTGAACTCCAATGAAATTGTTAATACTTATAATTATCAATAATTAATTATTATTTTTTGGGTAAAACAATGATGAGATAATTAATCTTGCATTTTAAGTCTTGCCATGGTTATCTCAGAAATTAGAAAAAAGAAAAAGACAATGGTACTTTGGTTGACATTAATTGTTGTTGTTCAGGAGAATGGCAAAACATATTACATGAAAATTGTCTGAAATCTCACTTATTAAATATTTTAAAAAGGTTTTATTTATAATTTTACACAATGCTAGCTATACTTGGCGGCTCTAAGACAGAATGAGGTAGCTCCATGCATGCTGTTTTTCTTTCTTTATTTGTTTTCTTTCCCGCATTTACTCTCACAACATACTCTACGAACACAAACTGGTTTCCTCCCGCCGCCGCCGCCGCCGTCGTCGTCCAGTGAGCAACTTGCTCACTATATCATAAATCGGTGTAAAATTTGCTCCAATCATCGTGGTGGCTCTTGGGTAATTGACGTCCTATCTCTTTAATTATAGCAAAGAAATATTTTTAATCAACAAACACACATGCACTTGTGAAGACAAGGACACGAGAGATTTACTCTGATGAGTGAGACGTTTGTATTTCTTTTCATGCTATTTTCATTCTTCAAAGAAATTAATTAAAATAGTTTTAAAAAATTTAACATGCATATTCTTGTTCTTATTTATTTTTATCATAAGATGTTTACGAAATGGCTGAAAATCATAACTAAAGCACTCTCCAAAAACTGCAGATTCCACCTCGATTCTTGGGAGAGCTTGTCCTGGATCCGAACATGTTACAGTGGAGAAAGAATAATGGCGGATTACATAATTAATGTATTTCCTTCACTAATTCCCACATGAAACGATGACATATAAAGAATAAATAACAATGGTGATTTTTCTTTTTCGTCCAATAATATTGTCTTCATCATCTCTCTGTGAAGATGACTTGTGTGCTGACCAAGATAGTTCTGAGACATCACATTATAATACAAGTGGTACCAGGTAGGGACCTAGATTATGTGGTGCCATTGTTTACTGTTAAAACAAGCATCCAAAGCTGTAAACACAAATCATTTTCTTCTTCTATACGTCAGGAGAAAAACTCGTTTAACTTTGTACTATTCGTTTCAATTATACCATTGGATGTGGAACGTTTGCTAACCCGGTGCGTTCCTTAAAAATTCAAAAAAAAATTATGGTGCAAACCGTATTTTTAAAAAATTTTAAAAAAATAAATTTTTGTTAAAAATTAATTTTTTTTGTGTATTTTGAATCGTTTTGATGCCCTGATTTCAAAAATAATTTTTAAAAAATAAAAAAATATTATTTTGATGCATTTTATCATGAAAAGCACTTTAAAAAGCAATCGCAACACATGAAAATAAATGTATTTGGTTCATTAACAAAAAATACCGTCACAAAGGTTATAGGTTATAGAAATTTAGATCCAAAATAGCATTCCCCACCTTTATAACTCAAATTACCCAAAAGGCAAGATTATAAAATTTAGTATAAGCTAGCTAATAAGGCAAGATTATAAAAAATAATATCTTAATATAAAAGTTTAAGATAATAGATGAGGTTATAAAAATAATATTTTTTAAAATAAAAACCTTTTAAATTTGAAGTAATTTGTATTTAATTTTATTAAAAATAATATGATGATGTGATTCATGCACATGATCATATTATTTTGTGATTAGTTATATTAATTTAATTATAAAGAATGGAAGGGTGAGATTCAAGTTATTAACAATTTAGTTATTAACTCTGTAATATTATATTAAAAAAATTTAAATTATTAAATGAATTTCTAAAAATAATTTTAAACCCATTGAGTTTATGCCTCTTAGAATATTCTAAAAATATCTTTTTAATTCCATCCTTATCCATTTCATAAATATTTGACTCAAACTTTGGTACAAAGATTCAAATGTCTGTAAGATCGAGTTGTGAAAAATAAAATTCTATTAAACTCTTTAATTTTTATTTGGAGTCAATCTCTGATCGGATTAGAAAAGATATATAGTCAATGTTAATATCAAAAAGCTAGCTAAAAAAATATCGTAAAAAAAATCATTTAAAATTACCTGAAACCTATCTAGATCATAAAGCATGAGGAAATATATATATATATATAAAAGAGAGAGAGAGAGAGAGGAGTATCCATATTTATTTTATCATATAAAAAATTAAATTAAATCAGCATCATTGGCTAGAACCAAGAAAATAAGAGGAAGGCTTGGGATCAAGAGGTTTGCTCCCTCTGTGGTCTCAGGTTCAAGCCATGTGGTTACTTATATAATGGCCACTGGAGGCTTACATGGTCGTTAATTTCAGGGCTCATGGGATTAGTCGAGGTGCGCGAAAGCTGGCCCGGACACCTACGTTAAACTAAAAAAAAAAATACTTATTTAAAAGGATAAATCAAAATTCAGAGATCATAAATGCACATGGGAGCGGAGGGAGACAATACCCACATGATAGAAATAAGCACTCCACTGTTTGCAGACAACTTAACTATGATAGGAAGACAGAGTTGAGGCTGCAACAAAACAAAAAACTTTACTAGGGCACTTCACCAGAACAATTTTGTAGGCTTCTCAAGGGAAAAAAAAAAAAACTTTTGGAAATTGATAATGAACTTGCGTTGATTTGTGAATAATGTTAAGTAAAAAGTAAAAGAAAACAAAAAACAAAGATTATTATAACCTTCTTTTAATAAAATCATGCATCAGATAAATAATATGATTGTTGATGTAAAAAACAAGGGTTTTAATTTCTTAGATTTCCTGAAAGTGGTGAGTGGAATAAGGGTTTAAAAGGTACAAGAGATTAAAATAAAATCATTATTGATGTTTTGTTAGTAACTCAACTTTTTCAGGTAAAATAATTATTTAATTATTAGAAAGTTAATAACTAAATGGTTAAAAATTCAAAATTCATCATATATATTCTTTGATAAACTTAAAAATAAAATAGTGATGAATCTATATAAATTTCTCTATGTTAAATATTTAAAATCTCGTTAAACCTTAAAAAAATCATGAACTAAATTTAAAAGAACATCTATAATAAAGTCCAAATTAAAGAACCTAATTGGCTTTGGAATCAATTATTCAGTTGAATTGTATAATGATAGTTTTGCCCCTCTACTTAAAAATATTAACACTTGCTTCCAATGGCATTAAAGTCTTTTCACATGACTCAATAGTCATTATCAAATTGACCGGATACAAATAAGTTTTTTCTCATCTTAATTACATAGTGAAACAACTAAAATATCGTTAAAAGCAAATAAATTGAAACTAGTCTTCAGGGGAATTTTTGTATTTCTAACAATAGTTTTTTGGTTATTATAATGTTAACTGAGATGAAATTTGGTAATTAACCAAATATAAAAACAACAAACAATTAAAATGCATAGTAAAACGACTAGATTGCATTTGAAAGAAAAAATTTTAAAATTGAAGTTAATGGGCTTTTTCATCTTTCCACAATGATTTTTTCATTATTATTAAGTCAGCTTAGAGGCAATTTAATATTTGATTAAATAAAAAAAATGAAAATGAAAACAAAAAGGTGAGGAGTGTGAACACACTCTCAAGTGCAAGGGAGGCGCACGCGACTTTTAGGCAGCGCATGTTGCGTTGAAAAAAGTTATTTCGTTGTGTCATTGAAAGTGTCATCATGTCCTCTGTGATATCCTACATCAGAAGCGAGCGTCCAGAGTCAGAGCCTTATAAGTGCATGCTCACCTTGACTAGTAAGACGCGTTTTGGGGCTATGCGTGGCTGCCAAGAACAAAGCCGTGAGGGGGACTTGGGTGGAAGCCCTGGACATGGGTGGACTGGGAGGCCCAAAGCGGACAATATCTTACTAGTGAGGCGGGGTGTTACATCCTCTTCCATTTAGAGTGGCATGTGTTGGTTTTGGTGGTACGGTTTGTCGCTAGTGGACATTTGTTTTTCTTCGTCTTTTCTCTCTTATCCCCCAAAAATTACAGCTTAACCCTCTTTGTTGTTGGTATTTTAACTTCAGTCCTTGTTCTTTTAATTTTTAATTTTTGTTCTTGGCTCTTTTATAGAAGTTTTATTTATTTTTAATTTCATCCTTCCATCTCAATTTGTTATATATTATTTTTTTTCCAATTTGATCCATATTCTTTTTATTTCTAATTTTTTTCTTAGCCCTTTTGTCAATGTTGAAGTGTTTTTTAATTTCATCCTTCAATCTAAATTGATGATATTATGTTTTCCAATTTAATTCTCATTGTTTTGATTTATAATTTTTTTATTGGCCCTTTTGTAAAAGTCATTATTCTTTTAAATTTCACCCTTCAAAATTTTGTCTTTTTATTTTTTATGTCAATTTTGATCCTCATTCTTTTGATTTTTTTGGGTCCTTTTGCTAAATTGATTTTTCTTTTCAATTTCACCCTTCAATCAAATATAAAATTTATTTTATATTTCAATTTTGATCCTGATTCTTTTAATTACTTTTTTTAATCCTTTTGTATAATTGAGATTCTTTGTTTTAATTTCATCATTTAATATTTGATTGATTGAGAATTGAACTTCATGAGTTTTTTTTAGATAGGGTGGTGCTTTGGGTTTAACAACCCGGGTCACGAGTTTGAAAAGTTAATACAAGTTTTTTTAAAAAAAATCTTTATAATTCTCTTTTTTTATCAGGTTATTCCAATCTTATTATCTGAGCAGCGAGTTTGATGGGATATCTCGGGTTGGCTCGGCTCTAATTATTGAGGTTATAGATTTATCATGCTAACTCGAGTTAATTAGGACTGGTTTTTTTATGTTCTTTTTTATCTCATTTTTTTCTTTCATATTTAATGAGTTGTGAGTTGAGAGACATCGTTTGTCATAATAAATATCAATTTTGTCCCTATTATAAAATATCAATTGAGTGTTTTGTCTAAAATTTTTAAAAATAATAATAATAAATATTGAATCTTTTCTTATGAAAAAAATTGGAATTATTTTAAGAGACTCCTATGACAAGAATCACTTGAAAAACATTTAAGGATATAATGATTAAATTGAGATAATAGTATTTGCTTTCAAGTCAATAAAAACCCTTGAATAATTAGGGGACTTTCTGGGGTTCGTGCCCTTTCTTTTAGTGGAATTACGGGTTTTGCTCTTCGGTATCGTGAGCTTTTGAAATGTTTTATTATTATTATTATTATTATTATTATTATTATTCCTATTACTTTTCTTTCTATAGAAAACACTAGTTTTATCACCCATTCTACACGATGACTAAAATTTTAAATTAATTTCAAATATAATAAAAAATATATTAATAATGTAGATGTATTTTAAAATATCATGATTTTTTAAAATTTAAAAACACAAACATGTTGATTCTGCAAACATGTCGTTTACATTGCGAGTACAATTTCGAACTAATTTTTAATATGATAGAAGAATGTATTGATGTTACAGATATATTTTAGTGGGCTGGACCCAACCCAGCTATATGGGTTGGATCTAGCCCAGACCCGCAAGGTCACTGGCCTCACCTAGTGACTGTGGGGTTAATTATTATGGTCATTGCATATATAATGCAGTGGCCGAGGGGTTGGAGGAGAAAAAAAAGGGAAAACTCATCTGGCCAGAGGAGGAGAGGCTGAAGGCGTTCTTGGTGTTGTAGGGAAGACCAACGAGTGGGAGGTGGGCGAGAAGGGGGGGAGAAAAACTAGGTAGAGAGATGGTTTTTTCTCAACTTTGGCTTCTAATTTTTCCTTCCTCACGGTATGGAATCCACCCCTATTCATAAGGGTTGAAAGAGAGATGTTGTTTTTTATGGAACCAAATCTTGGTCTTTGATTCAAACAGAAAGGATCACAACCGTTGGTTTAAAGTTGCTATCATGACCTAAAAACATTGTTGCAAAAAGGCTAGTTAGGTTGGCCATTTTGGGACAGCGTCGAGGCCGATGTGGTGTCAATCGGTCAGAAAGAACCATACTAGGGTGCAGTCAAATGTCAGACTGTCGTTTGCATGCAAGTTTTGTCAAATTTGATGGAGGGATGAAGCATTAAATGCCTTGAACTTGAAAAGGAGACCACCCAAGCAACTTTTTCAGGCTTAATTGAAGAAGAAGATGAATAATAACCATACAATAAGTCATGGTTTGTCCATTTATTTTATTGTTAGGTCAAAACGTGCCATTTCATTTAAATGAAACGGTGTCATTTTGGCTTCTAGGGTTTTAATTTAGGCATTTGGCCAAAGTTCAATTTCATACTCCGTTTTTTAATTCCTTTCAATTGCACCCTTAATTGACCTTAAACTTTAAATTTTATGTAATTTTGCCCTTGTCGAACTTCTATATCAGCTCCGGATTTTAGTACCTTTTCATTTTAGTCCTTTGTCTTGGATTTATGCAATTTGACCCTCAATTGACCATTAAACTTTCAATTTTCTTCAATTTTACCCCTGATTTCAATCAATTAAACCCTCATAGCTCAACATCTTTTTCAAAATGATCATTGGCTGCGAATTTATTCAATTTAACCCTTAATTGACCCCAAAACTTTAATTTTCTTTCAATTTTACCCCTGATTTGAACCAATTAACTTGGTAAAAATTAAATTTGGTCTCCTAAAATTCTAATCTTCTCAATTAAGCTCAAATGAGACTTTAAAACTTAATTTTTCACCAATTAAACCCCTAATAAAATTAATTTAACTCATTTAAAGTATAATTAATTCCTTGCACCTAATTAAATCCTTTAATTGGATCAAAATTAATTTTTAAACATAATTAAATTCTCAATTTGGCCTATGATTAAATCAAATTGACCTATTAAAAATCTAATTATATTCATGGGCTTAATTTTTATATAGCTTCATCCAATAATGATTTAATTTGATCTTGAATCTGCATTGTCTCTTCAGTTTTGGATAAAATGGGATACAATTAGACTTTCGATTCCATCCAAAATTGCAACTTAATTTTTTTCTTGCTTTTGCAAAAATGCCAGTCTTTTTTATATTATTATTTTATTTTTTTATTGGGGGGATCCATTCTCACTTTAGATACAATAAAAACTCTATAAACCATCTTCTTATCCCAAAATGACTCAAATCTTATCCCAAAATGACTCAAAAAAATGAAAAGCAACTGAATTTAACAAATCTAAATAAACTTGAATTTAATTTTCCAATATATATATATATATATATTTCAGCACTTTATATTGCCAAAAACATGATGATTTTAATATGTTTGAAGTTCACTGTTCTTACATATCGAAACTAAAGCTCAAAAACATTGCTCTTGATGGGATTGGTTTCTTCTCAAATTTTTTTCTTCTTTTGCCGGGGTGAGGCATTTTTTTTTCTTTTATTATGTAAGAGTATCATTGAATTACAAGTGTTGTAACTCATTTTTGGATTCCCGCACAAAAAAGAAAAAAATATATAAATATATAGTCGGAAGAAATTGGAAAAAATAAAATGCTGGGCGCACAGAAAATGATCAGAACAATTGATTAAGGAGGTTAACAAATACAAAGATTGAAATTTTGACAGTATATACTTGAATGATGAGAGCCCTGTTGGAAAAGAAAATTCAATTTGAGGAGAAAAATCCAAAATTGGATGTTTATAGACTTAATTGGATTTTATTGAAGGTTTAATTGAATTTATAGAGGGTTTGATTGCAAGAAAAATTGATTTTTAAGTCAATTTGGGCTTTACTTGGAAGCAATTAAAGTTCTGGGTCAAATTATAATTTTTAAGAGTTGATTTGGTCAAATCAGGGGCTTAATTGCATAAATATTGAAGTTTAATGGCCAATTAGGGACCTAATTGAAGAAATCTGAAACCAAGGACCAAACTGGAAAAGGCGCATAAATAGAGGGGCTGTAATTAACCAAATCAGGGGCCAAATTGAAAAAACTGAGAGTTTATTGATCAATTGAGGGTCAAATTGCATAAATCAGAGACCAAAGACGAAAGAGAAAAAGACGGCGATTGAAGTTGGCAGGGATGCAATTGAATTGATTCTTAAAATCAAAATTGCATTTGAGGACTTAATGAACAAAGGATAAATTAAAGACTGATTTGGAAGTTGACCTGTTTTGGCGCCATATTTTATTTAAATGAAACGACGCGTTTTGTCCGAAACGACGCCGTTTCATGTTAAAAAAAAGGGAACAAAACAGTGTCGTTTTGAGCAACACTATTCCTCCTTCTTCTTCCCCTGGACATGCAGTAGGGGAAGATATAACTTTTATTTTTTCTTCTTTAATTATTTCTGCCTCTCTCCCTCCCCGCGTGCTATGCCCCACGCCCTCTCATGATGAGCAATCAGGGGAGCCGCGCCCTGCCAGCCACGCCCACTGGCCAACTAACCCGGCGCCGTGGCAAGGCAGGAAAGCCCTGCTCCCCATGCGCAGCAATAGGACAGCGATAGGGACGCCCCCGCTCCCATTTGCCCTATAAATACTGCTCTCAACACCAACACAAGAGGGGGAAAAAAGGAGAAACAAGAGGAAAGTAAAAGGAAGCAGATGGAAGAGAAAGAAAGAGAGGAAAGAAGATCGGTTTGAAACAGGGGAGGGAGTTTGAGAGAGAAATAAACAGGGAGCACAAGGAGCACATAAAGGGAAGCCGCTTCACAACGAGAGAGGAGAAAGCAAGACAAAACACCTGAAAAAAGGGAGTGGACAGCTACTTCTTGCCGCTTGGAGCTGCCGTCCATGAGCCACGACACCGCCACCAGCCTCCACTGCAGAACCGCCAATGAAGCGACCAGAACAGCAAGGCATCACCTCCTCCGCGCCAGTTAACTCTTCTCTCCCCTCCCTTTTTACTCCGTTTTCGTCTTAAGCTCCTCCTGCATGCAAAATGAATATCGTTCTGCATGCAGGAGGAAGGTTCTTTTCTAGGCCGGGCCGATTCTGGCCCAGATCAAAAGAAGCAGAGAGGACTGTTGAGCCGAGTCCGGCCCAGCCCACATAATTATAATATTTTATATTATATATATATAAAAATTAATTAAAATTTCTGAAAAATCCTTACAAAAATTTGTTGATTTTCCTGCAT
>Ga0307514_10003441_pt1 | contig 15206 bp, 24 predicted proteins | sample 16_EM_MG_FD_203088 | JGI IMG/M metagenome (GOLD analysis project Ga0307514, IMG submission 203088) | Populus trichocarpa ectomycorrhiza microbial communities from riparian zone in the Pacific Northwest, United States - 16_EM | ecosystem: Host-associated > Plants > Roots > Unclassified | place...
TCCGCTTCGGCCAGGTTGAAGGTAAAGCTCTACCCGTCATTGGGTTATCGTGCACTCAACATTCGACAACAGAATTCGAAGCGGGCACAAACGCATTCATCCACCAGCTTTCGGGACTCCTGCTCGATATCTTGGTTGACAAAGGCATCGCTCCAAGTCCGCCTCAAGAAACTGATGGGCTCCCCTCACCATCGTCGTCGCCGATTGCACCACGGCAACCTCCTATGACCTCTCGTTCTAATGCCGCACTCAGAATCTTCTTGATAAGGCATCTCTGGCGCATTACTCGTGACGTCCTCCCACTCGAATTGCTTCAGGGTATCTGTGTTCCAATGTTGAGCCACCTCAAGGAAAACCATACGGTCCTTGTCCCTGGTCTCCCTGGTTGTCCGCCCGGTGACGAAGATGCTCTCGAACAATGGGGCAGACTTTCTGCTGAGCTGTTGATAGGATGCCAGGTTGGCTCCGTCGTCACGTTTATGGGAGCTACCAAAATCTTCAAGTACGACCTGAAGAAGGTGAAGAGATGGGTATCTCACATGAGATGTGTTGCGTGGCGACACTACGCAGAGAAATGGATGGAAATGTCGGAGGATTGGGACGACGCCGTTTCCGTGCTTCTACTTCCTGTCACGTAAGGCCTCCCTGCATCTGTGCATCTACGGCTGTTGACATTTGATAACAGTGCCGGAAACGAACCGTGGACTTTCTCTGGAGAGGACGTCAGAGTTTGGGAACAACTGCTCACGTATACGTTGGACAAAGCACTGGATAATGGAGCGGAACCTGGTTCCATTCTCGAGGAGATTGCAGCAACCCTCCATGAACATCACACACCTACGTGGACCTCAGCTACGAGAATCGTTGATCTCATTGTCTCCAAGCTCGGTACCACGGACCTGGAAGAGACCTCCGCCCTCAAGCTAGCAAATCAGACCCTGATATCGGCTTATTCCGCACCACGCGATACTGTCATCACCACCTGGCTGATTAGATCCCTTACACGTATTGTGGAAGAAAGTCCAACTTCACTTTCCCCATGCGTTCTAGATCAGGTCCAGGGAGGGTTAAGTCTGTGGTTCGCGGATGAGAATTCGGTGTTCAGCGTGGGGGAGTATGAATTCGACGTGCGTTAAGATTTCAATGTGTTTATTGGCCGATGCTTACATTCGCTCTTGTTAGGTTTTGATGGCCTACCAAACCATTCTACTCGTCATCCATGGACTCCCTCGACAACGGGAAACTATTGATCGGTTCTCTACAATCATTGGAGCCCCATTCAGGGGCGGGACACGTTGCTCAGGCGTGATGGTTGATGCATTCAACGAATTCTGGGGAACTGCATATGCTGACGTCAACGAACCCGAGGGTGGATGGCCGTCTCCGATCAAGGCGGCGTTACAAATTTCAAGGCAAGGAGACAGGACGCCTTCAACCACCCGGGACCATGAGAACTTGGTACTCACCGAAAACGAATGCCAATTCGACCAGGGTCACACTCAAAAGACAGCTGGCGAATCCCCCACGTCAACGAAAGATATGGAATTCCCCAAAGCGCCCGGCATCACTGTCATCGACCATTCTGTTCAGTCGCGTCCTCGGGACACAACTACTGTTTGCAAGCCGCCTTCTACTCCACGCAAGGGACGTCGCACCCACGTTTCGACTCCACCTCGCCGTCACAGGACGACCTCGTCACCAAAGACTTCGCACGCATTGGGTCCGGAGCCACGTTCACCGCTAACGGATCTGCGGAAGGGAAGCAACTCATCGCTTTATGCGTCCCCCACGCCTAAGCCTTCGGACAAGGAGAATGTGAGCCCAAGGCCACTCCCGGATATATTTGCATCTGTCCTGGGGAAGCGGAAGATAGAGCCGACGATCGAAGACTCGCCCAGTTGCGTGAAGCGCAAGATCAGCTCATCAAGGTCACTGAAGACGACTCGCACTTCTGCGGTGACTGAAGATAGTACGGCCATCGCGAGCCAGGGTCTCACGGAGACACTAGTGGGCGACGGCGTTACTAACACTCCATCAAAGAAGAGGAAAAGTGAGGTTTTCGTTGGGGTAGTAGTACCGACCATGAAAGAAGTGGGATTACGGAGACGACACAGTGCGCCACTGAAGGTGACGGATTCCCAACCGTCCGACCATCAGGTATTCTCCAGTGCCACCACTCTCAGGGAGTCTCGATCGACCACTCGCATGATTGTGGTTGATCACAGGGACAGTGATGTGGAAGCTTCTCCAAGGAAGAAGATACGGACAATCCGGTCCGGTGAATCAGCGACACCTGTGGCGGACTTTCCAGTGGCTGGAAGTGGTAAGTAAACACATCTACGTCTACGCAATGAAGTTGAGACTGACACTGTCAAATAGACGATTCAATCATGACGGTAGATCCGTCTGCGACCACAGTTCGGCTATCCTCGGATGATGATCCCATAAAACTGGGCAGGTACACCCCTCGAGTCTTGGTGTCACCCGTACTGAGCGCGCGGCGATTGAACGAGAAGCGGTGGGACGAGGATGATGCCGGCAGCGACGATTCGGACGAACCGAATAGTCCGACAAAGGATGTGATTGAAAGGAGGAAAAAGATGGGGTGGCCAAGCATGCGCACACAACGGGCGGCAGGTGGGGGGGGTGAGGCGTTTTTAGTCTCGTGATTTAGTATGAGATTATGTGTAATGCATATATTCGATTTCTTTGCTCTTCACACACTGAATCGCGTCACTCCCCGCTGTTTCTTTGGCGATCGGAAGTGCTGATGAAGCGTCCACGCCGGCCATCCCACCTTGCGTTTTGTTACGGGAGCAACCCGTGCCGACTTGAATACGAAGGGGTTAGGTTTCCGTGGCGCAGATAACGTTCTCATATTGTCAATGCAACGTAAACGAGCCGAGATCTTGTCCTGAACCTCTCCCATCTTCTTCGACTTCACATGTGTGTAATCAAGGTCCTAGACTCCGGCTCCGTCGCACTGAGGGTAAACCGCGAGGCAGCGCTTCTTTCTTAGCGTGGGCCAACCATTTTTCCTTGACTGGTAAATTTGTCCAGAATTTGTGGGCCACTGCGTTATGATCTTGGACCCCTCCTGGTTGGTTTAAATACCTACCGGGCTCGCTGTTCTTCAGCCTCACCCCCCTGTCTCCCGGTACCTCTTCCTCCCTTCCAACGTCTCCTCATGTCGTCCTCCCAGCTACTCGATACCCCCTCCACCCACCGCTGGTCCTTTGCCGGTCTTGCCGACACTGTTCTCAACCGCGTCAAAGAATTCGTCTTCCAATCCTCCTGGTCTCCCCTTACGAAACTCGCCGAGTCTGCTGTAGTGTTGTACGTTGTCCAATGTTTTTTTTTCTCTCGTTTTATTTCGCGATCGGGCATTGCCGCCTCTCGTTTGATCCTGATCCGCCCCGCCACCGTGGTTCGCAGAATGCTGATCGTTCCCGTCTTTGTACTATTGCAGCATGATGTCTCGGATAACAAAGGGTCGGCTGAGGATCGTGACGGACTCTCATGTTTACATATTCCCTCCGCCCGGGTCCCCAGTGGAGAAACGAAACCCGGTTCCTGAATTGAGAGCCGAATTCAGGGTTCTTAATCCCACGTTCTGGATACGTCTCTGCATGATGAGCGACCTCGGGTTTGCCGAGGCGTACATGTACGGCGATGCTGAGTGCAACGACCTCCCTGCATTATTCAAAGTAAGGCCCATAGGGTACACCTTCCGCGTCATAAGATTGACGATTTTCTAGCTTTTCATGTACAATAAAGATACCATCGGTGGCTTGAACTCCACCGTTTCATACCTACTCAGCATCCCTTCCCGCCTCACCACCTCTTATCGGTTCCTTAACACGGTCGTTAATTCAAGGAGTAATATCAGCGCCCATTACGATATCAGCAACACTATGTTCAAAGGTTCGCGCAGAGCCTGCCCGATTTTCTTGGTAACTGACAGGCTGGATCCCATCTTGACACACACTAGGATTCCTGTCCAATGACCTGACGTACTCGTGTGCCATTTTCTCCGAGCTGGATTCCGATCTCAAGGCCCCAGACATGAAGCTCGAAAATGATTTCTGGTCAACCGTTGGAAAAACTTACGACCCCATTCCCCAATTCGACGACACCAGTGTTTCCACCCCCTCTACTCCCACCTCGTCTCCTCCAGAGTACATCTTTGATGACCTGTACACGGCCCAAATGCGCAAAATCCGGCATATCATCTCCAAGGCCCAGATCAAGCCTGGTCATCGCGTCTTGGAAATCGGCTCCGGATGGGGTACAATGGCTATCACTATCGTCCGGACTATCCCGGGCACCCAGGTCGACTCTCTCACTCTTTCCGTTGCCCAGCGAGATCTCGCCATGGAGCGAATAAAGAAGGAAGGCCTCGAAGATAAGATTCGCATCCATCTTATGGACTACAGATCGATGCCCGAGTCTTGGAAGGGTTCCTTCGACCGCCTGGTCAGCGTTGAGATGATGGAAGCCGTCGGTCGCGAGTACATGGATACCTTCTGGCAAAAGGTGAACTGGGCGATGAGCCCCAAGAGCGCCGTTGGAGTCGTCCAGTGCATCACTCTGCCTGAAGCTCGTACGTTTTCCCTTCCATTTCCCCCCTGAAGTGCCGTTTCACCTCTTGCTGATCATGTGGTTTTCAGGGTTCGATGCGTACTGCAACAATATCGACTTTATACAGAAATGGGTCCGTGTTTAACTGTGTTCCCTGCTCCTCATTACGTTCACTGACCACTTCCATTCCTCGGTCATTTCCCCATCCATGCTTGGTCTATTTCCCACCAGAGTGAGTTTTCTTTTCAATCTTCACCACGATGCCGCGTGCTAAGACGAAAGCGGATAGTTTTCCCTGGGTGCTTCATCCCATCGCTCAGTTTCGTCGTAAACTCTATGAGCGTCGGCGCCAACTCTCAACTCACCGTCGATTCGATTTCCAACATCGGCCCCCACTACGCGCGCACGCTTCGTGAATGGAGGAACAACTTTGTGGAAAAGTTCGAGTCCGTTATCGAACCCGCTCTGAAGGAGGAATATCCCGATGTCATGAATGGGGAAAATGGCCGTTACGAGATTGAGGTCTTCAAGCGTAAATGGATTTGTGAGTGGACAATTATAATCCGATCTGCCCATCGCCACGAGTCTAGCAGAACTAATCCATTTCCGTAGATTACTAGTACGCACACCGCTCACTTGATAATTTTCCGGTCCCGGAGATTTGACCTGTCCGGTTTTCTTACAGTTGTTATTGTGAAGCCGGGTTTTCTCTCCGTTCCTTGGGAGGTACGTACATTGCTTGCTCTCCCCCCCTCCCTCTCGCTACGGTGGATAAACCAGTCTAAACCTCAAATAGATCACATCATAACCTTCACCCGTGACGGATCCGAAGACTACGGTTGCAACGTGTATGAATAAATTATTCGCGACTTTTTTCTTCCCATGCCATCATACGCTCAGCCTCGTTGATTTACGATACTCTCACCTCCCCCTTTCAAGAACCGCAGCTCGCGCTCTTCGGTTCCCTCGCAGCGCTTGTACTTTACTAACCTTGTTCTTTCACCATGTCGTTATCGGTCTTCCCATGTTGTCTGTACTTCTAACAAGTGCCTTTGTCCAAAATAACGACCACTTGCCATCCTCACTGTCTATTCCTTTTCAACCGTAGCTCCTGTACCACAATCCATCTCCCTATCATCACCCAGGCTGCTATTCAACCTCTCGCGCAACATGTTCTCCAAATCTCGGATCATTGTGGAGGCGTGCACTAGATCAGATAAAGGCAACTGCGAAGCGTCGTTCCTCATAGCCGCAAGAGCATTTTCTAACATCAGCACGGTTGACGAGTGGTGAACCCGGGGTGCTCGGTCGCTTGCGCTTGCAATAGCGGCATCAGCGCCGCCGCCACCACCACCACCACCACCACCACTCCTAGCTGAATACGGGACATTTAGGGGATTTAAGGGGTTGAGAGGTTTTGAGCCCATTTGGGTTGGCCGCGATAACGAATTGGGGTCTGGGTCCAGATGTATTAGCCGAGAGGGAAGAATGGTTTCGTCAGCGAGATTGTAGGCATGAAGCGCGGTCGGTGTGTCAACTGGAAAATTCGGGAAACCGATTAAGGGGTAGGAATGGAATGTAAAATCTGAAGGGTGAAAAAAAAACGACAGTAAACACTGAAAAAATGACATCGGAAGGAATAAACGCATCTAGGCGCATCCAAGAAAGGGTTTTGGGTCCAACAACAGCGGTAGCCTATGACTTACAACGAGTGGCATGGAACGGACCCGCAGAAACGGCTCGGGTCTCGACACCATTCCCAGAAATCCCAGCGCCATGACAAGGCCAGGTGGACCTGTCGTCTACCATCTTAGATGCCGGGTCCTGCGGGTGTGACCGGTGGTCCTCTCTTGCTAGTTGAGATCTAGAAACCGGGTGATTAATTCCCGGGTCGGAGACGCCATGATCGCCCGGGGGTTGCTGACGGTCATCCGCTTTTGGCGTATCTGGCGTATAAACAAGGGTAAGCCGGTGACCCACATCAAAAAGTAGGTTTATAACGTCAGCATCGGACCAAATAGCAGGAAAGACGTAAACACCGTAGGTGTGCATAGAATCATAGCATGATGCTAGTCACACTGGGCAAGGCGTACTCACGGGTTTCTAAACCAGAATTACCGGCACCGGCATGATCATCGTCGTCTGCGCCTTCACTGTGACGCCCACCGTCACAACAGATTTTTTCCTCTCGATCATCCTCGTACCCTACTCGCATTTTGTCACATCCGCCATCATGTGGATCAATCGCACTAGCATGACTACGGATACCGCGCCGGAGTTCTTCGCGAGCTGTAGTTCTGCTGCCTCGTGCAGCTCTCACTGGTGCCTAACACGTTTTCAGCCAAATGTCACAATCCAGGACGAAAAAAAGAAGGGTTCTTTCTATACGAACCTCGGTCAAGTTCACCTCCGAACCCGCCCCTACCAATCTCATCATGGGTCTCAACTTCGAGCGTCCCACATCCCCTCTGCCCTTGCCGATCTTCCTGCTGGTGGTGATAGTAGCGATGGTCGTGCGTGGTATGCCATCGTCACTTCCATATCCCCGTGGGGAAAGACCTTCATCAACTTGTTGCCTTCCAACCTCGCGAACATGTTGTGGGGCGGCCCCGTGGTGTAAGCTGGTGGATGATGCTCCCGCCTCGTGAGTTTCAAAGCGCGGGTGGGACAGTTTTTGTCGCTTGATTAATCGTCTCGGCTCGCGATCTAAGATCATCAGAAGGGTGAATGCATGTAAGTTCATGTTGCGTAGCATGGGAAACAGTCCTCCAGAGGATATTTTCATATCTGAATCTATTCACTCGGGAGATCCGCAAGAAAAGCAACGTGGGATGATATACACCAGGTAGAGGTGTTATCACTTCCCTTACATGGTCACAAAGTGACGCCAAGACAGGAATAATTTTTTTTCCTCACCAGTTGTACGTGTGTGCCGAGACGTAGGCGACGACGGCGGGGTAGGGGTTGACGAAGAAGGTCCCGCGGACGACTCCCGGACGTCTCTCAAAACTCGTGGCTTCCCGCGCCCGATCCGAGTCGGAGGCGTGGGGGTCGTGGGACTACTGCTCCTCAGCGCCTCTGTTATCCTTTGCTTGAACAGAGGGGAAATTTCTCCTTGGAAGAAGGGCGAGGAAGGTCCGGTCCTGGTGGTAGACGGCTAATGCATAATATTGAGTGTAGCAAGTACGAGAGTTAGGAGGGATACTTACCGTGGTCGTTTGAGAAGACCCAAACGTGATCCCTGTCGGTGGGTCCCCACCAAAAACCTCGTGGAACGCCTTGAGACATCCTCTAATCTCTGGGGGATAGCTCTGAGCATCCCCGGCAGATAGGAAAATGTTCGACCCTTTGTACGTTTCGTCCCAGAACCGTTTGAACGCCATTGGCCCCCGGGCAGGTGGAGGTATGCGTACAAATGCAGAGGCCAAGAATGGAGCGAGAAGATGAAGAGTTGGAAGGTCGGGAGGAGACTTGTGAAGAACGTCTAGGACGGTTTCGTAGCAGGACATGACCTTGAGGAGATAGTTAGGGCAGAAACCTTTGGTCCCGGTTGCCTTTTATCTCACAGTTTTGTTGTACTCGGTGTCTGACAGCACCTCATTCGCATCCTTGATCCAAAGACACAATGCGTCCCTCATTGACAGGACCACGGACGAGCAACACGACATGGGCGAAGCAACGACGACCCTTTGAATCAGAAGGAACATCATTTGTACGATCTTCTTGCCTGTAGGGTCCATGGACTCCTCCGCTGGGTATATCTTGACCAACCAGTCGCTCGCCAACGCAAATGGTTCGGATAAGAACGGTTCCGTTTCGTTCAAATCTACACAGGAGACGACGGAGTGGACCAAGTGCCCGTCAAGAACGGACAGGGCTCTAGTCCATAGTCAGCCACTACATAACCCAGTACTCGTTGAAGACATACGGTTCACCCGCCATCTCATTCGCAATTTTTCTAAGAATTTCCAACGGTGTGACATCTTGCGTTCCTGAAGATTTGAGAATAGAAGAGAGAAAGGCGTCCCACAACTCTACATCCCGAGGGGAGATCTTCCATTCCCTACAAACACATAAGCCAAGCACATGAATCGATCGCTCACTGACGAATATCGGCTATCTCACCTTCGCGCGATCGTGAGAAGTTGCACCCCTGTCTCCCAGCCGACACCACCGGAAGCACTTTGCCATGATCCAGCGACAATTCGCCAGATTTCCTGTCTCGTATTTTTGCCAACGGGTACAGGCTTTGGACCATCACTGTTATTGGATGATGATGGAGGACGCAATACGAGGGCGACGGCGTGGGTAAAACACGCAGCGATGAGATCCGAACACAACTCCCACCACACGTGTTGCAGCTTCTCGTCCTCGGAAAGCGGGTATTCTTTCGCCAAAACGGCGTCCAAGATTAGCTCCGCCATACTCGAAAGACAAGAACTCGCAAGGACATTCTTCACGACGCTCCAAAGCTTCAGGACAAGCATCAACCCGACAGCCGGGTTCACTTGACTCTGTTTAGCCGGAGATGAACCGGAGGCGGGGGTTCCCAGACTCGACTTGATCGGACTGGTGTTACCCGGGAGTGGTGTCGGGGGAGGCAAAAAGTTGACGAGGACGTCTGCGACCTTCATGGTAAGCGAAGGGGACGTGGTTAAGTGCCCGAGACCTTGCGTCAGCTGTGTCTGGCTGAGAAGCAACGCTTGCCACATCTGTGTGAAATCAACCTATACAGAAAGCGGCATTTCCAGGATCAGACAGGATGGAACGGAATTCTCTCGAAGGGAGGAAACGAACGTACCGGTAGACTCGATTTCCTCTCGGGAACAAGCCGCGACACCAACCCAGCCCATATGCCAAGTAACTCGTCCCAATGCCGCGAAACTTCACTCTCCGAGAGTTGTGACACGATACCGATGTCGACCTGACTGATCTGATTTGCGACAGTCAAAAGGTCCGCCTGAGACGAAGAAAGGATCGAGTTATCAAAGAGCTGGGGGGCCAGAAACGCGTTATACCAATCCTGCACGACGACCTTTGAGGCATCCGAATTTTCGACGGACGGCGAAGCACCGATCCCACTCAACATCCGAACGAGAACTTTCTTCCCGAGCTCCCTGACTTGCCGATCCGGGTTCTTCAACATATCCCTCACAATCCCCAAAGCATTCCCAACGTCTTCAGCGTTCTGCATCTCCTGCTCCTTCGAGGCATCATTCGGGTCTCGCTTCGTGCTGTCGACAGAAATATTTCCTTGGTCAGGGGTCCACAAAAGGGTCGCAACAACCGCAATTCCGATGTCGCCCCTTAAATCCTGCCTGGAGAAACTGTAGACGGACTTCATATCCACCACCTTCTCCAACGGTTGACTTTGGCAGATCCTGGCCAGTCGTTCGGCATCTCGCAACCGGGCAAATGCCCAAACGATGCACTTCCAAACGACGGAATGAAGCTCTTGAATGCCTTTCCCACGTTTCCATGCGCTGACTTTGGATAACACCGGTATAACCAGCTTCAGGCACCGCGAATGTAAGAAGAAAGACGCGTCGGAAAGGGTTATAAGGGAGGAGATGACGACCAAAGCCCACGAAGGCGTGTTCGAGTTTTGGCTGGTTTCGAAATCAACGTTATCCAGTGCGTCATGAATGCGTTTGGCCAGAGGGCCAAGTTGAACTGCGGTGACGTTGGGAGTCTTGGGGGTCCTCGTGGTGTTTGTGTTGATGAACGCCACGATTTCCTTTGACTGGAATCTGCGGATGGAGGTTGGGATGTCGCTACGGATCGTGGCTTGGGCCAAGGCGCAAAGAACCTGGGAAGCGAAATTCCGAACGTTGGACGAGTCGTCATTGATAAGGTATTGCAAAATCGAGGGGAGGAATTCCTTAAACGGTGGGACGAAACACGCTGGGTATTGATTGAGGAACTTTGCAGTAACCTAATGCAGTCCTTGTGAAAACTCGAACATATGCACCATCGGTTCGATGCTGACCTTTAAGCACTCAACCCTGTAATTAGGATCAGAGCTCTTTTCCATACATTTCATCAATGACCTAAGGATTTCCGAGGCTTTTGGTGCCAGCACCTCTCGGGGGAGAAACTGCTGCTGAAGTGTCCAAAAACAGATGAACCTGATCTTGTATGCGCTTAGACAGGGCAGTTTCGGCGCGAATGTGATCCTAAGTGTATCTTCCAGTAGCAATAGAAGCTGTTCCGCTGTCAAAAGAGGGGCTGGGTCAGTGACTGGTCATAAAACGAGCAGAACGGGGATGAACACACAAGAAAATATTCGCTGGAACGGCCCGACGTGAAATACGATTGAAAGGAATTGGAGAGCATGAATGCACACGAGAGAACGGCCTTTCCCCCTTTTCTCCTCATGCACCGTCAACTTTCTCTCCACAAATGAAGCCCCAGAAGGTGTATTCGACGGGGGCATCGATCCAGACGCAGCGGAAGAATTATTCCGTGGCTGAACTTCGAGAAAGGGATCCACGAATGCGAGCCGAATATCTCTCTGCATGGCCGCACACACGATCGACGCTTGCGCCTTGATGTGTTCGAGTGCAGCGAATATACGGTCGACCCGCGAAACGTCCTTTGTTGTAGTAATTCCGTGATTAGCTCGTGCAGATAGAGTACAGTAAGCCTCAGCAATGTCGTGCGGAGAGAAGAGACGAGGCGCCTTTGCGGAGTCGCAGAGGATATCGATCGGAGTGGCGAGATATCGTGGGTCGTCTAGGGGATCAGCGGTTCCCTTGACCGACGAAGAGACAGGTATTCGAATAGAAGAGAATTGAGGGGCCTGCGGGGGTATGCGTGGTTTCGTTTTCAGGTCTAGCTTGGGCATGAGGAAGGGAGGTAACGGTTGAACGTGTTCCTGGTGAGACTGGAACTGGAGATCCCCACGGGCGAGTCTCGAAGAGTCATCCTCAACTTGTGTGCTGGTGTCCAGTTGTGGGACCCGAATCATTGTCGTCGCGTGCAGGAGTAGTTTCGGGGAGGGGGGTCGCACAGTGATGACAACTGCATTCAACTGGGGTAGATCCGCGTTGTTGTTCCGTCGACGTCGCGGTTGAATGTGAACGCGATCGCACGTGATCCGGCAATGCTCCCTCTGTTCAGTCTGACTGTTCAGTCCAGTGTTCGGAGTTCCGTTCGAGGGATAATACATAGAGTTCTCTTTTCTGACGGCGTAGAAGATTCGTAATACAATCCCCGGACATGTACGTCGGCCCTCTTTTGATTACGGAGGTGTCGATAACAAAGCATCAAAGAAAGTCTACTAGGAATACGCTTTTCGAGGGAACAGAACAGAACATCTTTGTTTACATTGTGAGTGCAGAATCGGTACGGAGATCACTCAGGCACTGTTGCCGTTGGCTATGCCTCCAGCCGTCTGGATGCCCTGCTATGGTCGTGGTTACGCTTGACTTCGCCCTGGACGCATGGGCAGGGTATACCATGACCCTCCGGAGGCGTTCGGGATGAATGATGCACGACCCCTGTCGATAAGTTGTGTACATGTCTTGTGTGCGTGAAAAATCCTACTCTATTTCTTCAATCCATCCTTTTGCAACATGCTGGAATGTTGGAAGGACAACCATGTATCCGTACGCAAAAGACAACAAATAATTTGTGTTCCTCAGTCCGTCGATGCGCAGGAGTCATCGGTATCGACTCCGAGCTGCGCCGGGTTGTTCAGCAATACGGGCGTCGAGTGTTATGAGATAGGGGGGTCTGGGAAACAAAGTAGCTACGACACAGCTGGTTCGGGACATTGCAAGATAACAACACTTAAACCCCCTCTAAAATGCACTCCCTGCATCTTTTCAGGACCTCCTTGAGCGAGTCTTCTGCATTCGGTATTCCCCATCCCAACTCACACAGTAACATCGCACAACCGGGCGGTGACCGGGACGAAATAAAAGTACCTGACACCTTGATGCAAGTGATCGTCATGGTGTTTAGGATGTCGAGGCCACACTCTTTGCGCTGCAGGTTGTTGGATTGAAAGGACAAAGGTCGGCCAATAGAGAAGGCAGATATCTGTTTCGGCAAAAGGATCGGCTTCAATGTGAACGTTGAAAGAAATAACGTGGCTTCCAGAGTGTGTTCCGGCGCTCTTCAAAGCTCAGGATCTCGGGTGTCCGAATAACGAGGTCGCTGATTACACCTTCCTGGGCGACTAGAGTGGCGAGATTGAGGCGGGTAAGGTATACGCAAGCGGCTTCCGAATGGGTGGAGCTCTTGTCACCAGGAGTCGAGAATGGCAGAATCAATGCGGTCGAGAGAGGGGTTAGGGGTAGTGAAAAAACCGCCTGGCTTGACGGTTTCGACGATGGCGCTGTACACGTGGAGTCCGTCACTGCTCGACTTGACGATAACGCCTAGCATAGCGAGGTTGAGATCTGGAGATGGGATCAGAATACACGCATCGCTAGAGACGTCAGGGCACTTGTATGGGTAATCGAGAAGGTTTCGGCTGAGTTGTGGTTGATCGTCTAGCGAGAGGGGAAGGGAGGGTTAGAATTCCGTGGAGAGGAATTCCGATACGGTCTTGTCGAATTTCGGGGTCGAAGTGAGCTAGACCCAGACCCGACGCGTACGGTCGGTGAAGAAAGTGGGGGACTCCAAGTATACCGTAGGAACACGAAGTATAATCAAGCTTCCAAATTCCAAGTCCCGTAGAGCCACGTTCAGTTATAGCCGTTTCCACGTCATCGATCGAACACGCTTGGATTTGCGTGAACGCGAAGAAGCAACCCAAACTCTGTCAGTTACTTCATCAACAAATCGTAGGAAGTCTGGCAACCAATCGTAACTCACCAGCACGCATCGGACTTTCCATGAGTCGCTGACGCTCATCCGCGCCTCCACCTTCAGCTCCCTTACATAACTGGTCAATCAATGAGGTAAAGGGAATAGAGTCAGCTGATGCGCCCTTCCTCGCCCTTCAACTCGCCTCAGAATGCTGCGTTTCTTCAACGAGCGCTGGAAAAAATCTCGCAAATCCTCCCAGAAATCGATATCTCTTGAGACTCCTACCCATCAGATCGCGCGCTTCCAGTTGGTGGGTCCGGCTCCAGGTCCAGCTTCCCAGTTCACTTCCACGAGCTAGCGAATCAACGCTCAGCGGCAGCAATGGTCCAGAATGGTCCATACATAGGGTCAGTCGATACACGTGTAGACCTTTCCCCACCTTCCTTCACCCTTCTCATCCCAGGATGCTCCGTTTCATCGAGAAGCGTCGGAAAAACTTCTTCTCAAAACTGGGAACTCTTGACGACCGTACCAACCGAAACGCCAACACCAGTGCAGATTGTGGCGGGGAAAATAATGGTGAGTACCTTTCGAGACATCAGAGGTGATGAGACCGATGGGACTGATAACCCCGTCGAAACAGATATCAACCCCAGAGGGGGTTCTCGGATTGCAACTCGGGACAAGAGGACTGGGGATCAGCGGTTTCCTGCGTCGAATACCCCGACCTTGACTCCTCGACCCGATGGTGGCGATCCAAGTGAGTGTAGTCTGCTATCGCTGTCGGAGTTTGTGTTCATTACCCATCCCGATAGCACTGCATGGACCAGGACACACGCGTGGGGGCTCTACGGGAACGCGGAGCGAGCAACTCTGTCGCAGCGCTCGTGATCTCCGCCTTGATGGGGGAGATCCAAGTAACTGCACCCAGGAAGAACATGAAGACCAGGGACCGGGTGCTCAGAAACCCTCAGAGACTGTTATTGAGCACGCATCCGGCGGTGATCAAGATAGCGGGGATGTTCATGACCCGATCCGATCTGGAAATTCCAAGGGTAAGCCTTGGCGTTCTGGTTACGCAGTAGCCCATACTGACCGCTAATAGTGGTCAAGGAGAGAGGGTGGGTCGACCGGACTCTTGGTCGTACCATAGCTGTGGTCAATCTCGCGAAGGGGCCGGCCGAAGCATTTGGTCCCCTCAAAGCTGTCTTGCAATCCATCTCCGATTTCTATTCCCAATATCAGGTTCATTCTTTCGCTCTGTTCAAGGTCCTCCTCTGACGATCGCACTTCCAGAACACTGTTGATGTCAAGGACAAGGTCGAAACGCTCTGCTCACGCATTGGTACACTGCTGGAGCTTTTCGAGAAGCCTGCGAGTGACGAGAAGGAAAAAAAACGTCGTGAAGGATTATTAAAGTATGCAAGTGGTCTCTGTTCAGGCCGGGTACTGAGACTCTCCTAGCAAACTCAAAGGTATCGAAGAAAAATCGCGGCCGTTTCGCGAGAAGTTTGGACTTCTGAAATTCCTCGATAATGCTGAAGACGGCAAAGACGTCAACGGACTCCTCGATGATCTACAAGAGGCTCTCAGGGACTATATGGTCCGTTCATCATTGTGATAACTCTTCTCGGCGTTGATCAGGATATCAGATGGCGCAACAAATGGCGATCTACGATCAAGGTTGTAAGCTTATGGTGGGTGTCCCCTTTCATTTCCGAACAAATGGAATAACCTTTCTCGACAGGATGCAGGTCAGAGTGTTTACTGCTGTAGACGACAGGTGTATGACGTGGATCTCCAACAGCCGAGAAGTCTGTTCTCAATAATTTCCGCTGTGCGAAGGGTGCCGAGTTTCGACACGG
>Ga0307514_10003442_pt1 | contig 15206 bp, 15 predicted proteins | sample 16_EM_MG_FD_203088 | JGI IMG/M metagenome (GOLD analysis project Ga0307514, IMG submission 203088) | Populus trichocarpa ectomycorrhiza microbial communities from riparian zone in the Pacific Northwest, United States - 16_EM | ecosystem: Host-associated > Plants > Roots > Unclassified | place...
ATCTCCACCGCCCAGTGGATGAACCGGCCGCTAATACAATCCATCCAAATGAACATTAACAAAAATTAAGGTAACTGAAAAACAAAATAGCCTCAAAAAATCCACACCACGGCTCCATTTGTCAAATTAAAATAACATACCGGTATTGCGCTGCCACATATGTGTGAGAAGAACAAGCTCAACAAATGTTACCGTGAGTATATTATCGAATTAACTGTTATCGGCTTATCGGGGCCATGTTATATTGGGGGAATTCGCACTGGAATGCTCAAGAGTTGAGGCTTCATCCAATTGCATTCCAAATGCACAACTTTTACTTCCTCCTCCTTGCACCGTCTTGCTCGTATTTGATATATTTGTCTTTGTAGATCCTGTTGTGTGGAAGAGTTAGCCTCATACTGGATCACAGCTAGAAATGGGTGGATAGGAATGCAGATACGAATATCTTTGTGTAGCCAACTCAGTGTACTCATCGTACACCCATCATTGGATGTGCTCACGGAGAGACAATGTGGTGGGGGAATGGGATGGGATGGGCTGGGCTGAAAAAAAAAAAGTGGGCATCAATTGGACTGGAACATGGCTGCGGAGTTTTCCGGCTGGGGTAGATGGGGTACAAGAACTCCCGATGATGGCCAGCAGGAAGGTTCCGACAGCGGATAGCCAACCAAGTACCGAGCCTGTCTCATGCGGACCGGCTCATCAACTGGTTTAGAAGGTGAAAAGTGGATGCAGACTTGCGATTAGCCTGGAGCCGCCAGTGACCAGGGATGGGTATGTATGTGTGTGCGTGAACAAGCTGTGAACCAACATACCAGGAATTTCCGACGATTTTGTTTCCCTTGCTCTCGGCGAGGCGATAATATCTCGCGGCTTCAAACTGTGCAATTCCACAAAAGTTAGTTTATCATGATAGAGAACCTGGCGAGGAATTTTTTGCTCTCGTGTTTTCGCAGTGTGGGGGGGATGAAATCCCACCCCCACATCGCCGATCCCGCGAGTGGTGTCAGCACCAACTCTAGCTGAAACACCCGCTCAAACTTCCCAATTCTCAATAAACCCTATTATAGACGTACCTTGTCCTTCTTCGTCCCATACCCTTCCAGATAACACAGTGCGACTTCATTCATTGCATCAGTATCGCCTAAATTAGCTGCTGTGAGATAGTATTGGAACGCCGCTGCAAGGTCCTTTGGAACTCCCCAGCCCTGTCGGTAACAGTTTGCAAGCTCATAGATAGCTAGGATGAGTTCGCCCTTCGCGGAGCCACCCTTGCTTATCCCTGCGCGAAGAGCTTCCTGTTCAACATCTGCTGCATTACTAGCTGCCAGTCGGAGGTATTCGGCTGCTTTGCCTTCGTCTGTTTGACAGCCCCACCCATGTCTGTGGCTGATGGTTATCCCCCAAAAATCGGGAATGTATACTGTTAGCAATTGTCTTTCATATCAATAAAAAGGAATTTACAGGAGAATGAAAGATAGTATTTTTCCCTGATTGACTTTGATTGGGGATTCTCACCTAAGTGAAAGTGCGTAGAGAACTTGGCTGAGAGGATTATTGGGACCATTTGGGTCAGCAAGTCTCTTGAACATTTCCGTTGCCTCGCCATATTCTTCACGACAACAGTTAGCCCTATCGCATACGGCGCATAAACATGCAGAGCTCTTACTTTGCTTCTCATGAAGCGCGATAGCCTCTTGAATCGTATCCTGGTAAACAAAGATGCATTAGCTACTGTACATACTCATCCATCCACTCGGAAGTTTAAGCATCAGATGAGAAACGGTTCATGTTCAAGTCATGTGCCTGTCTGAGCTTCAGCAACGCAAAAGTAGCTGTAAATACCACTTAACGTGTAACAGCTTACATCCTGACCCGCGATAGACGGTGCGCGTGACCTGCCAGGGGGCATCAGATCAGTGGGACTGGCTAAACCTTTAGCCAATATAGTAGCTCGTTCCTCCCACTTTGCCTCATCTTCTGGATTTCCATTATTGGGCTTCGTAATCGTCGGGAGTACCGGAATGTTAAGCGAAGGGTCAGAATTCTTCTTGTGATGACCTAGGAAAGACTGCCTAAGCCGTGACGCTGTGGATGCACTTCTGCTGCGCACAGCGGATGACGACGATTCTTGCTGCTGCTTGCCATCACCTTGCACAGTCTGGTGGATCACGGTTGCAGAAGTCTGTATCACAAGAGCAAGCCCGGTTCTACGTCAGTCTATATCATTGGCGAGTAACCGATGCGGGGTTTCAAGAGAGAGGCATGATATAGGCTGATGGATGGTTGGACTTGCAGTATCCGTTCGGACAAACGTGAATCCCGCAGGAGCTGATGCACCTTGGGGTTGGGGCTCCGTCCCCTGGTGCTCCTTGTCATCTTTATGGCGGTGAAAGAATCGGGACATGATTGGCAGACAAGTTCTCTGGTATGGGTATCAGAGGGTGACTCGTTTGCTTGATTAGTGGGCGATTGGTAAGGGTGGGGCAATTGAACGGTTGTCTGTTTGTAGGCAGGGAGAGCCAAAAACTATGTCTAGGGACGCGAGAATAACTAGCAAGGGTATATAGCACGGTAAACACAAGCTGATGGTATAGGGTAAAATGGACGTGAGCTTCGAGTGATTGTCGTTTATATCTATACTCAGTCTGTTTTCTAGTACCTGGTGGTGGTGGAGAGCTGTCCTGTATATTATTGGTGGCTGATCATGGCCCTGATCAGATGAGGTGAGGCTTTGCAGTTGTTTTATTCTAAATCTGTTCGCTTGCTGTAAACCATGGGCGGTGCCATTGCTTGGAGGGCTGACAGGGGGCGTGATAACTTATTGTCAGTCCCGTTGGGGTCCGCGAGGCGCTGTGGGAAAGTACGCCTTTGAGCTCCCGACATATGTACCTATACGGGGTATCTAGAGTTAAGGGCAGGCGGAATACGCCTCGCCTTGGGGGTAATTGTGCCTGTAGCATGAGGTGGGGGAATCGTATATGAAGCCTTCATCCAACTCTGTACGGAGGTGCTAAACAAAACCCTCCTTTTTTCCTGCACCTGGACTTGGCAGCATATGCGATGGTATGCTGGCATAAACTGGCATATATGTATGTACGTTGCCATGAACGCATACCGGTATACCTGGCGTCGTCTCATAGCCCCTTGAGGGGAAAAGACGTATAGACTTCAAAGAAAAAAAAAAATATACCTGGCGTATGCAGCACAAATCTAGCAGCCTCCGACTACCCCACTACGGATTACCGTAGGTTTACCACTGCATGTGCTGAGGTGAGCAACCTACATACCGCCCTCGGTATGAAGCTGTAGTGAATGGGCTGTGCATATTCCAGGTTTATGCCTGCATACACACACATATGCTGCAAAGTTCACCATTCCCCAAACGGAAGGTGAAATCGTAGGTCATGTTGGTTATATCAGAGTGGCAGCAGTACAGATATGTGGCCAATGAAGGAACACTTCACCTAGATCATATATATCTAGACGTTATGCTATGGAAGCTGTGATGAGCTTGGAAGAGCTTCATCACCTATCTATATGCATGATTGAGTTCTATGTTAAGTCACTCAGGGAGCATCACTCACGTGATGATCATCTCTCACATGAGTATATGTTGGGGCAGGGACTGCTCCATGGGGAGGAGAGAGGCCACCTAGGACTCACCGGGAGCTGCAGTCCATCGCCATATTCTTCATAGGCTGAATGTGATTAATGATTACTTGAATAAAAAAAAGGTAAGTATATGTTGGAGTTGATATAGTGGCGTAAGGCACATTCCAACAATTTTTAGACTAGGTCATGTTGTGGTTGGAGCAAGTGGTAGAAGAAATCAGTATTCAGGTATCGTACCCCACGCTCGCATAAGAATGACCCCGAAAGTACAAGCAGTAGCCAATTATTCTGTATGTATAAAATAACGAACGAAGGAAGGGAAGAGTAGCCCCCTAAACAAACAAATGACTAGCATGTGACGCCGCGCCCCGCCCTACCGGTGAGAAGTAACGACTCTAACCAGACACCCCACAGCTGTGAAATCAGTATTCCTCTCCCCAAACACAATTACACCCCAGATATAATCAAAGAACGCCTATCTAAAGAACTAGACCACAGATCAAATCAATCAGGCTATAGGCCAGTTGAGGGCCAGCTGGAATAAACAGAAATGGAGGTTTTTCAACCAAAGTACGCAACTGTCCAAAAGGTATTGAAGACTGTCCCCGCTAGGCTTACCTCCACGAAGGGATTGCCTTTTAGGTGAAACCTGCCTTGGGGGTGACAATATCGGGGGTATCACTCCTCGACGGCGTTCCAAAGTAAAATTGATCCAGCTTCAGGATCCATTCTATCATCTCCCGTTCGTTCCTTGCCGCAAACAGATATGTATTCAGAGGAGTATAAACCGCAAAAACGTTCACTCGTCGTAATATTTTTTGCACTTGAGGTTGGTGATCAATCCGGCAATTACTGAGGTTGATAGCCATGACTTGCTCTCCCTCTGGAACAGAATAGACATGCATGTAAGGCCGCCGCAGTTCAAAGTATCGCTTTTGCCAGTATTTGTTCGACTCATCTGGCATGAGGAGATATCCTGCCTTGAGGATGGTGTCGCTGTAGGTGCGTTAGGTGATGGCGCATGTAACTTGGGCGTTCTTATGATCTTTTGGGGGGCTAGTATACCTTCTCGGAACATGGTGAACATCGGCAATTAGGCGTAGAGGTTCTGCATCTGTTGGTTCAGCAAAGCAGGCTCCATTCCGTGGTGGCTCGCAATTCTGCTGTACAAGGATCGCCTGGAGAAGTGTAAGTGTGTGATCACGTGAGATGGGTGAAACAAAATGAACCACAAACCTCACTCGGGTCTTTCCATGATGACCATAAACTTAGGTACTTCCTTAAGGTTTGCTGCTCGTGGCTCTCTGGTACTTCACTATCAGGGCCTGCTGGAGCAGGTCTATTTGCAGTACTTTTTGGGGAATCTTCTTCTGGGACACCGTCCTGTGTGGCAAATTCCTTTGAGGCGGGCGCTTCTGGGGAAGACTCATGCCAGCTTATTTCATGTGTGCTCCCCATCCTATTGCCATTGGCACTTTGCCCATTGACAGTGGGGTGGCTGCTGAGGAAACCCTTTGCATTTTCCACCTCCGCAATCCGGATTCTCCGCTTCCGGGTAGTCAGATAATCCCGGACAAGGGAAACCCCCCGAGGCGTCCAACCACCCAAGTATTCCTCTCCCTTGACATAACGCTGCAGGGTATTCATTCGCCATAAATCCCCAGCACGCCTAGCAGCTGCAGGGCGTATGACCAATACGAATAAACCAACAACAGCATGAACAATCCTCACATTGGTCCAGTATTGCATCAGCTTGGATGGAGAGCGGACAACCCTGGGCTGGATCTGCAGCGCTGTGTCCATAGAAAACACGATTGGCTCCGACACCCTTTCAGATGTTACGCTCCATTTCACCGACATCTGTACCCTGTAATTTGGGGCCGTCGTGCGGTCCAGTAGGAGTGAGCCGTGCAGGCTGGAATCCCATTGGGTGGTGACTGTAACCGAACTTGTTCCATCTGGGTTCGTGTGAATTGCCGGATCACTCGGATGAAGAGTGATTTCTTTATCAGTTGACATATCTGGGGTTTTCCCCCGGGGGTCAAGCAGTCTGATCGAGCTGACTTTGACATCTGATATGTTGCGCCACTGCAGAACATGACCCGAACTATGAGTAAGGGAAATCTGTATTCTTCGCTGCAGGCCTTGGTGTAACTGGAAAGCCCCCGGGTCCACGTCATTCTGTTGGAGGACCTCCACAGGAAGGTATTCACCAGTTTCTGCAAGTTCTAGTACCTGAACCCTCACAAAGACATCATGCCGCTCCTCGGTAAAGAATTCGGTCTCGGGTATTCTTGCTGATTTCTTCCTCTTTTGTGGGCTGTGGGTATGATCTCTCATATCATCCCAACTTATCAGCTTTTCCAGGTGCATTGTGGTGATATTCGCGAATATGGACACCCTCAAAGTGGCATTCCGGGCAGGGTTGTTTAATGGGATGCCCATACTGTGCACACTCTCGAACTTCACTGGCCCTTCATCGAAACCAGACACCATATGAGTCGTTGTGGCCCCACTTTCGTCTGAGATACCTGGAATGAAGAGCTGGGCATGGACCTCGGTCCCTTCTCTTTCGGCAAAACCAACCAGCTCTTGAATCTCCACATTGAATTTGAGTGTTGATGCATGTGTAGATATTATCTCGGATGGCTTAAGTGACAATTTGACAATGCCGACAACGCTCGATGTAAAGGGCGAAGTTACGTCAAGAGTGAAATCCTGCATTCGGCTCTCGAAGGCGGCTGTAAGCGGTACATCAGCGTCACCAATCAAGGAGTACCGCGGTAATATCGGCTCTGAGAAAGGGTCACCAAGGCGGAAATGCTGAAGATACTCGGGTCGATCGAGGTATTGATAGATCTGCCGCATTCGACGCACCCTTGTCTGCAGCTTCTGCAGTGACCATAGGTGAACCACTCTCCTCGCAAAGTCCATTACCCGTATTCCAACACATGGTTTTGATGTGACATCGAGAAACTCGTCATCCCCTCCCTCTATGCCATTGAGAACCAGGTCATAATTGGACAATCGCTCATGTCCCTCATCCACAATTGTGAACTGGAACACTACCTGCTTCTCCATCTCGTTGCTCATGATTTGCGCCTCCTTTAGCGTGGCAGCATTTTGGAGGATTGCCTCTGCCATGTGAACGAACTTTCGTTTCTTCCAGAGCTTTACAACCTCCTTGGCAAGCTTCAGCTCCCCTTCCGTCAAGATATCTTCCTTTTTTTTCCTCGGCTGCTGCGTAATCTCTTCTAATCGGGACTCAAACTCCTCTTTCGCCCTCTGAAACTCTTCCTGCATCTTTTGCTTCTCAGCTTTGATCTCCTCGATCTCCCCATGCGCCTCTGCCGCTGCTTTCAATTTCTCTTGATATTCCACCTTCTGTTGCTCTAGTTGAGATTGCATTTCTTCCCTGATCAACCGCATTCTTTCCTCCACCTCCCCTTGTTGCGGTGTGCCCGGCATAGTAAGAATGGTATCTAATGACATATCGCCCAGTGTGGCTGTAGAAGCGTATTTTTCCCGCACAGGGTAAGACATCACTGACTCCATATCGTCATCACATACCGACTCAAGCCGGCTGTCTGGCCTTCCTCTCCTGATGGCTTTCTGCCTTTGCATCTCCTCCAGTAGATTATCAAGTTCATCATCCGACAGTGTGGCAATTTTCGTATCCCCTAACCACGCACCTGCAGCCTCACGACGGGCAAAGGACCAATCTATATCTCTAGCATTAGATGGTACATGTGCTGGAGAGTCAGGCCTGGAACTACCAGCATCGGTCTCTGCGCGCTCCATGATCACGTCTTGGGATAAACTATGGTGATGATACTTTGCATCGGGTGAGCCCAACTGGCTAGCTGTCACCGATTGGCGTAATCGGTCGCGTTCTGCCCTCGCCTCCTGGGGGTGGTTGAACCGGAAGATATGAAAATCCCCCAAAATGATACGGTATCCTGTTCTTAGTCGTCTGGGTTCTTCAATCTGCAAACCATTCACCATCACCGCTGCCCTTTCGCTAGGTATCAGAGTGACTACACCATCATGGTTTTCAAACCTGCAATGTTCATCTAAGATTTTGGAGCCATTAAGCCGGATTTGGGCAGTATTTGATGTATCTTGGTTTCCCACGGTAGTTGTTCCGGGTTTGATGTTATATACGAGACATTCGGCAAGGAGAGGGTCATCACTAAATGGAATTAGTCTTGCGTGACTGAGGCCATATGTGAAATGAGCTTGCCAAACCTTAAGTTCACCAAATGCGGGATCTTCTTCGGTGTAGATATGCCCACGGAACCCTTTTCTATACTGATACCAAGCTCTTCCAAAGCTTGCTCACGCTCCTTGTGAATTTGCTGGGTCATCTCGAGCCGCTCCTCCCATGTCGAATTTATTTCCTTGAACAGTTTCTCGCTGTATGGTGTTAGTGCCTGTTGTAATTATGATCCGGGAGGCTACTCACGAGGATTGAAGCTGTTCCACAATTTCTGCTTTTGACACCTTCTTTACTGTGCCATCTGGTGCTGAGATTGTGACAATCTGCTTCTCTAAAGGAACATCCGGTGCATAATTTTCCTCCGGGAGAGAACCTGCACCTCCGGAGAGCTTAGCTCGCAGTTGTTCCAACTCTTCCTTAAGCTCCCTGATCATCTTTGCGTTGGGGTCTTCGTTAACAACAGCATGATTCTTGATGCGCTTGGCAGAATCTGCATATCTAAGTGTTGATAGCGTTTCATCCCAATTAATATCTGCTGGGGATATAGCCGCTATCATTGCCGTCATACTATTCCCACCAAGTGAATCCTTCAATAGCCATGTCAGAACCGAATCTCGATAAGGTACCTGAGGTTTCGCTTTTTTCCCCTTCGCCGATGAGAATTCCGCCAACGCTGCAATAACACGTCCCAGCGTAGACAAGGACCTGTTGATCTCGGCACCTTCCTTCAATCGAGCCCCTGTTGCACCTGTTGAGTTTGCACGCTCGGAACCTGCAAGATCTACTAAACTGATTCGGGAAACCTTCTCAGTATCGAAACCAGTTTCAACATCATGTCGCTTCTGGGTTAATATCAGGGTAAACACGGCATGCGAACGACTGGATGTCGCATTCATATTAGTGGCAGCCACTGTTCGGGCCTTGTTCCCTTCGTCCATCAAGTGTTCAATCTCTTGGAATGACCCAACGACTAATTTCGCCAGGTCCTCGACATATGGCCCTAATGAAGGATGCTCTCGGACTTTCAGATTGCCTTTTGTAGAGGGGTTCAAAAGGTCCCGCACACGCTCTGTTACCAGTCAGTAGCAGAACATGACCCCCCGACAGCGTGAAACCCCACCATTGTAAATCTCGAGATATGAAACTTCCACTGTACACTTGGTGTGCGAATCCTTGGTTTGCACGGTTTTTCTGACATCATTTGTTAGTCCCTCAAAGCCAGCTTAGGGGAAGAAGCCCCACGAGAACACACATTCTCTCGAACATATGCTGGCAAATCTTTGGAATAACACCGTGTTCCTCTCCATATCCCATCTATAACTGATCATTAGTCCCTGGCACTTATTCACCGCTTGCTCCGAAAAGTTTCCAACGGACCATCGAGTATGATTTCCCCGAACCGGTTTGCCCATACGCAAAAATACAGTTGTTGTAGCCCTCGAACGCATTATCCAGTAGCGGCCCACCCAGGTCCTGAAATAAGTTATCCTGCCCAGCTAACCCCGCCTCCAACATCAAATTAGCTTCCAGAGATCCATTGAATTCTAGGCTGTAGTAGCTGACCATAATGCGGATCATTTCGATCAAATGACCAATACGACCGGTCAAAGTTGAAGATTTTCTGTTCTTCCGGCGCGGCTTTGGAACCTTTACCCCCCTTCTCCATCATTCCCGGTGGCGGGGTTAATACCGTCTGGCTGCCTTCCATCTTGACGACACATGTTGCACCTCTCTCCTTTTCTGTATTCCGGAACTTTTATCAGCACTAATGAATACCCTTTTGGATTGCCGAATCCCTTGCGACGAGAGCTTCGTAATCTCCATCGCACTACCCACCTCTGCTATTGAACGGCCGACACCGTACCACCACCTTAATATTTCCTCCTCCACCTGGAGCCATAACTGGTAGCTGTTATACTGTCAATACGCCGCGGGTTATTCACCGACCCGTGTATTGTTATTGTGGGGTGCTCGTTTCGGAGACCCAAGGAGACAACGTATACACAATGCCCGACCAGGATTGATATATAAGGTGTATTGATTAGTTTGGATAAAGTATTTCCCGACGGAGAGGGGCTCGTCTAAACGTGAACCGGGTGGGGTATCCCGGCGGATTCGAAATTGTTCGTGTGCTCAGGGACCTGACTGTAATGAACGGCTGGACTCTTCTCCTTTGGGGGGGTTGAAGGTGATTGTAAGTAATCTTGTGAGGGATACCTAGAGGTACAGCGACAGCAGCTGTCCACTATTCCGAAACAAAGCTGCTGGTGGACGTGAATGCAATGATGTTTGGTCAGTATAAAGTGTTTTAAAGTTTGGCGCAGGCCGATCCAACCCCCCTTGCTCTTCAGCTGATGAAACAGTAAATACCGGGCATATGCAAGCAAAACACAACAGTTGATGGGACTCTCATGATTCCATACACGTGACCCAGATGCTGAGTCAGCGCACCACGGCAGGCGGCTTGGCACGCAAGTGGAGTGGATCTTTGTTTACTGCTCAGCTTACAATCCCTACTTCTTACCACATTATCGCCGCCCTCGCGCACTCATTCAGTCCCGCGCCCTTCAGCACTCGCGCCATTCCCCCCCACCAGGCAATATGGCTCCCACGATCCCGCGAAAGAAATTGTCAACCACTCCACCACCCAAGCTCAAGCCTGCACTGTCCGCAGCAACCCCACGACTCTCACCCTCAAAGATACCCACCTCTACCCCCGCCCGACTGCGATCACCGATACGGAAAATTAATAACAAGGGACTATCAAGCCCGCAGAAACGAATCATAATTGACAATTTAATGTTGGAGAGTATGGGCGTTTCTCCTCCCACAATGCTAAGCACTGAGCTGGCACCGCTGACATGCTGGGATGTATCCCTTCGCAGTGAATGAGCGTGTTAGGCGATTACGAGCACAATATGAAGTACAGGCGCAGGCTCTACGGCGCCGAATTGAGATGCGGATAAACCGTGTGCCGAAGAAACTCTGGAATGCGAAGATGGGGGATTTACTACTGAAGCACGCAACCGCCGCATCCTCAACTATCGTAGCTCCGACTCGGGCAGCAAGTCCTATAGATGCTAAGGCACTCGTGGAAGGGGTTAAGAGATTGAGGTACATCAATAATGCCCAGCTATCGCGTTCTGGACTGACCATCGATCAGCAGTGGAGGTCACGAGACCAGCAACGAAGTTACATCAGAGCATGAGTCTAAGAAACCGAGTGCTTCAGGATCATTGGTGGTCGTAAAGAAGAGGGTAACAAAGAAGGTGACTTCATCAACTACCTGTCGCACAGGTGCGTTCGTTTGTGACTGATCCCTATATCTCCACCAGTCCAGACCAGTACCAAACTGACATCTTCCTCCCAGACCTTCCCCCTCCACAAATCCCAGTCCCAACCAGCCATGCAATCAGCGCCTCCAACGTCTCCCCTTCGAAAGCAAGTATCAGCCGCTATGTTACCCATCCGCCCTCGTCGCCTGTAAAACGCGTCTACTCCCCTCCAGCTCGTCAAAAAACTGCCACACAAAAACCCTCCCCTGTTCCATCTTCCCAGATTTCTCATACAGATTCTAACATTATAGAGGCTCCCCATACACCACTTACCGCAAAATCAAGCAACGTGAAACCGGCTGCAAAGGTATCAACAAACAATGCCGTCAAGTCAAAGACTCTCAAGTCCATATCTCTTGTACCGCCACCTAAGCCCCAGGAGAATGATAGGCATTACATTAAAAACACATTGAGTTCAGGCAGTCTGAAAGAGAATAAGGTGGAGGGGGTAGTGAAGAAGGATAAGCTGGATAAGGATGTGAGTTTGAAGGCAGGGAAGGTCACAACAGGTAGTGACAGAAGCGCGAATGGTGGACGAAGGATATTACGACAGCGGAAGTAAAAAAAAAAGATAGCAAGGATGAGATATTTCATCGCCTTCGACCCCTTGCCAGGCTCTGCAACTGTAGAAGCACCAGGGTGATAATGATTTACAGCCACATAGATGATGACTTTCTGCGCACCGCGCAACCCCAGGCGTATCTGTTTATCATTATCCCTAAGCGCCCCGCATGTACTTCCTGGCTGTGCGTACTTATACCCGAATGCTCAATGCAGACAATGCATGCATTATTTGGTATTGAGGGCTTTTTGACGGCGATGCTCCGTATAATGCAACCCTAGGGACTGACCGGGCAACTTACTTAGATTGTAACTAAACTATTCTATGTTTTATGTACTCGAACCGGGTTACCTATTTCAGTTTTTCCAACTCTGATCATCTGCTCACCTTTCCTACCTCTTTTCTTTTTTTCTTTCTTTCTTTTTCACAATCCAAGGGCCTTGTAATCGCTTGTATTGAGGGATTTTGGTGTTTGATATCGATATCATCAGGGCGATGGTTGTATGACTTCTTGTTCGTTTCGCTCGTTCGGCTGTTCTGTTTTTGACTTGACTGAAAAGCTTTGTTGCGGGGTCTCTTGGATGGGTGCGAATTAAGGCGGGGCTACTCCCTAGCTGTTATACGAGGGTCTCATTCTTCTTACCAGTTGTTTTGTTTTTTCTCATTTCTGTCTTTATGTTGTCAGACTTATGGCTTGTCTCATAGGGTCATATCATGTGAATGCCAGCTATTCTGTTTGTTCCGCTGGCCATCACACTTGAATCCCTTATTGTACTTGGCTCAGCCAGAGGCCCTGTTTATTGGCCTCTTGACTGCCTGGTACTGATACCATGGTAGCTTTCTCTGCGCAACTGGCTGAGCCGCAGATATCACATGTGCCGGCCTCGTCCCCTCCTCCGGCAGCTCATATATCATATCTGAGTTAACCACTGGGTCATCAAACTATGGTTTAGGACACGGCTCGGAAATCACCACACAAAAACAGACAGCACCCAGCAGGGCCGGTCCACGGATCAAACCTGGTGAATGTGGCAAATCGACTGGACTGGGGTGGGGGGGAAGCAAAACTGGAAATCCAACGAAAAAAAAAGAAAAAGAAAATAACCAAAAACATGCAAGCTAATGTTGTTCCTTCTCAGTGCTGTGTGTACTCTACATACATGGGCTTGCAGTAACATACCTGTACCTCGTACTAGTACTCCAAGTTCCTGATAGGCTCCATGTTGCAAGACTGGCACACTTGAGCCCTGAACTTGGGGCTGGAGGAGTGTGAGAAGATAACGTTGCTGCAGCAAGAGGCCGACCCGGAGAAATCACAATTGGCTCCGAGACGTTGTCTCAAGTCTGGCTGGGCCTGCTGGAAAGTTGCCTCAGCGGTAGTCAACCAGACTACCTCAGCGGTAAGCCCATTGGATACATATTCAGGTGTTGAAGGGTAAGTTCTTAGGATGTATCAAGTTACGAGACAACACATCCAACCAGAGTGTACTATTAGGATTGCCCTATTTACAACTTGGCACGTGAACGGTCATCACAATGAAGCTAGGGCTCAACGGAGAATTCATGAGACCCAATTGATACTTCATCACTACAAGAGATGGGCAAGGCAATCACTGAACTACCGAGGCTGAGGCACAGGTTATTATCATATCCCTTGCTTCATCCTAACCAGACTAGCTACATCCCACATCCTTCCGGTATCGTTATCTGACAACCCCAATCTAGTCTATGCCGGGCCCAGCTCCTTTCCTGCCCCCGCAATTCTTGGTTTGCTTACCCGTTCGCTTGCTGCCTCTCAATTCCTCCGGCGAACCACTAACGAGTAACGATCCCTTCCTCATGTCACTACAATGAAGATCACAGGGCCAAGGCAGGCTGATGGAACGGGCAGTGTGGTACTTGCGGACAAACTCTCACCCGGAGCCTTCATCGATGGGACCTGGCATGATGATGGAGGAGAATGTTTCAACAAGACCCCGGTTTTGCCTGTACATTTAACGAATCAGAATCGAAATAAACCAACATTAAACTGTAGTACAGAGAAACTGTTGGCTCAGGGTTTAATGAACTGTGTTGATCGAGTAAGATTACGTGGTTTCCAAGTGACAATAAACGTGATTTCTTGCTAACTTGACTCTTCAAGCCCGCCATATCTCCTCATTTGATACTTGTTTCGTCAGGCAGAGCGTGAGACGGTTGTCAAGCACGCGCGTGGTCACGCCACACACACGAAAATAATTCCTGATGATGGTGTGCACGTGGCCACTCTTACCGCCCGGCGGCTTGTTTCCGTTAGGTTACTGTACTCTTGGAGCCCCGTACCAAAATTTCTGGTTCATGCAGTGTTCAAAGCTAATTTTTTTCTGCGAAATGTACAGCAGCTTGTGTTTACTGGATTCCTGCATCCAAAGTAACGTTAGCCGGTCATCAAGCGAGTGACAGCAAAGTAAATTCAATGTGCGGGCGGGACACGAGAAGTGGGGGGGTTTGTTTCCCTTTGTTTCGCCTTGGCTCTCTTCACTACAGCCAATCAGAACGTCCCACATCAGACCCCACGATTCGGTCGGAGAAAACGAATGCAGCACCAATGCAGCCATCTCAACCTAGTCCGCCCCCTTGCCAGATACGGACCCTGGTAAGTCTCAGTGCCCGTTGACCGATTGTTACTGCGTTAAATTGTTTCTAAATGAAAAAGGATAAACAAATCTGAAGAAAATGAGTTTCGAGAGAACTGATCTGACATGACGAGGGTCCTGGCCTGATGGCGAGGAATGCTCTTGTGGAACGCCAACGGATCGCCATACTGAATCGATCCTCTGAACACGAGTGGGGCTGGGGGTTCCGGACCTGGTTTTTCTATGCGTCTTTCCTGAAGAATACTGAACTGGGAAATAGACTAACTGTATACGATAGAGCGCCAGAAAAATGAACACAACCAGACAAAGTGAACACCAAGATGGGAAAGCCTAAACCGATTGGAAGTAGTTCAAGGAACAACTCGAGCTTCTCGCGAACAAAACCGAAACAGACCTTCACCTTGCCAGCTATGAGAGGCTTACAACCGGGCTACCTAGCACTCCAACATCGCAGGAATAGTAACATGGTATCAGAACATGGTGACACTGGCAGCAGGTGTCTTGTGTTGTACCCGAGTGCCAAGTGTACAGTACATGTTGAGGAGCTGCAGGTACCTACTGATGTATTGACTTCAACTTCACACAGGTAGCATACATGCTGACGACTTCAAAGACATGTGAATGAATCATGTCGATAAGGAGCTTAGTTGTTTATTATTAGCAACTTTACAACAAAGCCTGAATTCCACACAATTCCATGAAGATATGACGGGCACTCTTTCCTTGTGACATACAATGACTACACAGCCCTGTTGGACATTTAAGTCGAACTGTGACTTGGTTGCTAGTATGTGGGGATTCTCTCCTGAGTGCGGATACTGTGACCGAGATGAAGGGGT
>Ga0307514_10003443_pt1 | contig 15205 bp, 19 predicted proteins | sample 16_EM_MG_FD_203088 | JGI IMG/M metagenome (GOLD analysis project Ga0307514, IMG submission 203088) | Populus trichocarpa ectomycorrhiza microbial communities from riparian zone in the Pacific Northwest, United States - 16_EM | ecosystem: Host-associated > Plants > Roots > Unclassified | place...
GGGATTGGGAGGCGTTTCATTTCTGTTCTTGCCTTTCTTATTGGATGCCGGCCCGGTACAAATGGCGCTGGCACGGGTTTTACCACCTCTGGATCAGTCACTTGGAGGTGGACTTTCCCCGTGCGCCGCATCCACCGAATAGTCACTATTCTGGGGCTAGTCGGTAGTGGGAGATAGGAGGTCGTGAGAACATCGTAGGAGGTTGTTTTGTTTCATTGCCGTTTAAGAGCACGAAGATAGGCAGCCCAGGAGGTCTGCGCCTTAGGAGGGGGATAATGTAATGGCATGGTTGTACGTGGCGTCTCCAGGGCCGGCTAACACCCGGTTTATATAGTCGGCTCGCCACGAGTCTTAGATCAGCATCGAGAATTTTACCGCTTAATTCTACATATACTCTCACTCAGTTCCACGTGTGCAACCGTGATCCTTCAATTACTATCCAGACCCTTACGCGGCCGGACGCCACCATACACGTTCTTACAGACACTCTGTTGACATTCACTTTAACCACAATGAAAAACCCTTGGTGCACCCAATCATTGTACGCAACGATTCATATACAGATTATTGACATCTATCATTGCGTTTGTATAGATTATTGTTTGCTTCCAGGAGTTTGATGACCTCTCAATTTCGTATCAGTGGCTATCCACGCTATCTATATAAGAGATGATGTGGCCCTCGCATATTCCGGCGCTGTCGGCGGGCAATTTCGCGCATGTAGAACATTTGACCAGTTTTTAGTAAATATAGCTCGACATCCTCACCTTTCCGTATCAAGAACCTTCTCCTACATTTTCATGATGTACCATAACCAATATCAAATATCGAAACCATGTGCACGAGGTCTGTGCGCAGAGTAATACAGTTGGATACATGGATGAGAGCTACATGATGGTCGTTGTTCCAACTGATTCATATTGAGCACAGACCACACTTCTTATGGCACATATATCATCACTCTGTCAAATTTTGTTAGTATATTTCGTCACTAATATAGCGTTTACTTTGTCGCTTAAAAGTCACTTGCTGATGCAAATCGAAAGTGTCAGCTACTTTTTCGCCTGATTTGATTTCTAGACCTTACAGATAGTGCGTTCAACCCTGGCCCAAGCACAGCCAAATTATCATGTCTCACAATTTGGTCACTGAAATCAAGAACCAGCAGACAGGTAGCAACATTGGTAAACAAATTGCATTTCACAAACCAATGATGTCAATAATGACACTTTGCCTATCTACTCGACTGGTGATGCAGCAGCCATCACCATGCCTTCGTCCGAATCCGAAATCCTTATTGTGATTTGCTGCTGCCTATATGCAGGGGTGAAAGTTTACTGCCTCAACAGGCTTCTCTTTCGGCAAAGGAGACGGATCGGGCTCGGCTGCGGTCCTACGACCGGATATGCTGGTGTTCGATTGAGATTTCACCGAACCTAGCCCAATCTGCCTACTTCCTGGTCGAGAAATCCCCTGCGGTATTCTCATTATTCCATGGACAATGTCAAGCCTCTCCATAAGCGCTCCAAAGGTTGTGGGTGGAGGTGCCGAAGTGTCATCATCTGTTTGAATTTGAATGACTCCCAGAACCCTCAATTCGGCTGTGCCATACTACTTATCTCGTTCATGGAATCAGTCAGCTGCATCATCCCATCCCGGTCGAGCCAATTTATCAAACTTGATCTGGTTGTGCCGAAAGCTCACCATGCGCTGCTGTACCATTTTGGAGATTGTGCCAATTACCCAGCCGTGTTCGTCATCTTCGCTCGGCTTGCACTGCCCTCCCTATTCAGCCTCATCGTCCGAATCTTCCTCATCATCGGAATTTGCAAGATCACTCAGACTTTCTCCGATAGCAGCCATCATCTCCTAAAAGGTCTTTTTGGGCTCTCTGAACATCAAACTCGCGATTTCAGCATGCGCCATATCGTCCTGCCCTGACTGGACCGCTGCCTCTTCATCTTCAACTCGCTTTCTTGGCACGGCAGTCCCTCTCCCAACATAATCCTCAATCAATTTCTCTTTCTCTTGATTGATTAAGATATGTGTTTCTCATCGTGTCTCCGCCGCAAGCTTCTGTTTGGATCTCATGCTGTGCAATACCCCCAGCGCTCGGAGTCTTTTTGCCTGCAAGCCGTGCCTGCCATCATTCGCTTGCTGACGTCGTGGGGTTGAACGTTTTCTCGATTTGGCATATCTGCCTGTGAGAAGTGGCCAAAGGTTCTTTTTCGGAGCATTGACCATTGTTGTTTGCATTGACATTGTTGGGCGAGATGTTGGATGTTAGAAGATATGGACAATATTGAGGCAAGCTGCGACATGTATGTCAAGGTTACTACGTATAGTCATCTTGAACAAAGCAAAACGACCCTTTTGATTGTCAATCATTTGGGAATGGTGAGGCTAACTGTACATCATGACTTGATTGTTAGTGTCAGTTTCATGTGTTATCCAAGGAATTATTTGAGAAAACATCAGCAAAGATTTTTTGCCTTGAACAATTTCCTATTTATAGGGAACAATCATGCGATGGTGGCCGCGGTACAGCATAATATATCGTTGTTAACAAACAATCAACCTCGGACCAACATATTGCACATCTCAGGGCAGTGGGTAACCCCTGCCACTTCCCACAATATGTAGCAGGATTCACCTTGAGTATAACGATTATATTGGCAGCCCAAAATTCCATTGCGATTCGATGCTAACTGTATAATCCTCAGGGCATACAACTTCTTTTTGTTATCATCTTTGTCTCCGATTCCCCACCAGCAAATCATGCATACACAATCACCTTAGTCTGGTCCAAGCGGATCCAAATCCGGCTGATTTGCAGGTGCTTCGTTGAAAACATTGCTGATTGGCACAGAGCAAGAACACAGGCACCAGTTAGTCCATGGTGAGGCTGCCGATGCAACAACCAAACACGTGACCTAGGATGCAAATTTAAAAATCGTCCGTCCGACTGGAAGCAGCATGAACAAGAAGCAGCATGCAGTTCAATGTGAGCAGCTCCATACCGCGGTCAACGGCTGTTAATTAACCATATAACCTACATCTGGTGTACGACGAGAGCTAAGTGACCAATATATCTCTGCCTGTAACCGGAAACATCCATGGTCGACCATGGCATTTTTCCGCAAAGTCCGCGAAATCCAACATCATGATCTTGTAGGCTCTGGCATTTTCCCCTACCAATTTCCATAGAAACATCCTCGACAGTGGACAAAACAGACTTTAATAACCCTAGAAGATGCTATTGAAGGGTATATGGTCGTGGTCATAGCCACATCTCAGTGTTTGAGGCAGCAACTAACTTCTTGAAGGTATTCAGCATGTCTAAAACGATGGCAAGGCGAGGGGGTCGTGCACACCTGCGTCAGCCCGACATGTTCACGACCTTGAACATGGCCATAATGGCCAGATACGGGTTGTAGCACGCTGCAGGGCCGGAAATGCAATATTTGATGATCAAAACACATGCCGAGGTCCGAGCAGAGAAGAAGCGGGTTGATGAGTTTCCTAAGCATAAACAGGTGAAGGCTGTGATAGAAAGACACCCAGCTATGTTTCGTCAAAACCACGCGCCCAGATGCCGTCCTTGCCAACATGGCACACCAACTAATCCACAGATGCGCTGCTACCGCAAAGGCACAGGTACACCTTCGCCCAACCGACAGAGACAGACTCATGAGCGGACACGACCTCTGCCTGGAACATCACCCGCCTCAACGAGTAACACTTCTGGTGATCAACGTCCTGAAATCATCAATTTGGCCACCTGACATGCATATTCCCATACATCACTTCCATGTGGTGAATCTTTTACTCTCAATGCATCTGTTCAGGAGAGCGAGCACGATACAGATTTTGATCCAGATATGCTGCCTGATGAAGGAACATCTACTGGTTAGTATACTCTCTGCTGTTTGGTAAAGTAGCTAACATTCATTGTGCAGACCAAAGCAGCCTATTGAGCAAATCTGGCAGTGATGATGAGGATTAATCGAATGGCACGGCATTTTGGTCATTATTATTATCCTGAATCTGCAGATACTGTCATGTATATTGTAAAGGATATATTTAAATATATTATTAAACAACAATGCAGTCATTAACATGAAAGTAAATGAAAACGCTAGAAATGCTGTCAACTCAACGTGAATGATAGACTATGCCAAATCAAATAATTGCATATTGTGGATACACTGGTAGCAAAATCAGTGTCAACAGAGCGTCAACGAATCTTGGTTATGTGTCTTGGGTAATCTTATCGGCGATTGGTTGCAAATAGTCATAAATGCAGTTTTCGCTGCCTTTATAGGCAAAAGAGACAGTGCAATGCTCACTGCCCCATCATGAAAATGAGCGTCAACAGTGCGTCAACGATTCTTGGTGATGTATCTTGGGTGTTCTGTAAAGCGATAGGATGCAAATAGTTATAAACAAAGTATTGACTGGCTGTATAGGCAATAGAGCAAGTAAAACACTCCCTGCCCCATCATGAAAATGAGCATCAACGGAGCGTCAACAACTGTTGGTCATGTATCTTAGGTTACCTGTGGCGTGAGAGGTTGCAAATTGTCATAAATGCAGTATTCGCTGCCTTTATAGGCAAAACAGAATGTGAAAAGCTCCCTACCCCATCATGAAAATGAACGTCAACAGAGTGTGAACGATTCTTAGTTATAAATCTTGGGCAATCTGCGGTGCGAGACGTTGCACATAGTCATAGACAAAGTTTTGGCTTTCTTTCTAGGCAAAAGAGAATGTGAAATGCTCCCTGCCCCATCAAGAAAATGAGTGTCAATGGAGTGTCAACCAGTGTTGGCCTGCCATTATGGCTAATTACGATACAATGTGGCCATTATTGTCCATATACGATGTTGTGACTGGTTTGGGACGCTAAAGGTTCCCGAATACTGAGTAGATGCGGTGTATACCATATGGGTTGTTACTGTCCCGGAAGATGTGGCGGGTATATTCCGTATAGATCGGCCCATAAAGGCTGACATAACCTTGTTTCTGGATACTTTTGATCAAGCGCTACTCATATTACGGATGATGCAAGAGCCAAAATCGTTGACACTCTGTTGATGCTCATTTTCAAGATGGGGTGGTATTATTTCGTGGGCTTTTTTTGCAATAATGGCGGCCAATACTTTGTTTTTGACTATATTGGACCCCTCATACTCCCAGGTTACTCAAGATACACGACCAACAATCGTTGACGCTCTATTTACGCTCATTTCCAAGATGTGGGAGAGCGCGTCTGTCTATTCGTTTTGATCATTAAGACGGCCAATACATCCTAAATGAACTTTAACGTACCCATGGCACTGTTTTACAATCAACAGTAGCATATCTGAATACGACCATAAATATGCAACCTGAAACCCGGAACCGGAGATTCGAACCGACTGGTCTATCCACACACGTCAATGCCTGTGGGTTGACGGGTACAGGTCCACGTTTGGCCCACCAAGAGTCGGCAGGTCGGGTTTTTGGACGGGTCTGGAACTGAACCGACCTGTTTTTGTGGTCCAAACCCGGACCGCTGGCGTGTTACCCAGACCCATTGCAAACACCACGCAGAACCCGTCCAAGACCATCCGCCGGACTGATTAATTTTTTCACAAAATGATTGCATGTCACATACATTCCACTACGGGTAATGGGGGAACTGAAGTTGACCCAGCCATGGTTGACAGATGTATCCACATCCAATAGTTGAGTGGATGAGTTGGAATATCCTGTACTATTGTCGATTTCCTTATACATAGAAAGAACCAGAACTATGTGATTGGCAAGAAATGTTGGACAACACTATTGAGTAGGTTCGGAATGCAGGGCTTCATGGTATAAAAAACAAGGGACCCATGAAAGGGTTTTACCTCGGCTAGAAACTACCGGATAGTTCGATTGCTTTGCGTGAGACACTTAACAGCAGTCCTCTTTCATTCATGCATTAGTGGCTGAACAAACACCGATTGATTACCATAGTCCACAAGCAGCAATCCCAGACAAACACGCTGCACAGTCTTAGAGATGTTCCAGGATGAGGATCCTTAGACTGTGATGCTTGCAAAGAGTGTCAAGCACATAATTCAGTGCTTTCATGATCTGAAGGTCAATGAGAGTATCACTGATCTGGAGGCGATGGGAATATCGGTCAATAAGGAGAGTGTTGCATATATGGAATGATCTCGAAGTAGTGTTAGCAACAGATCTGGGTAAACCACCAGCAGTCTGGTTTTTGGCCAGCAGTTCAGTTTGGTTTGGTTCATCCCCCGGCCGAAAACCCGAGCCACTATGACTTGGCGGTAGTGTTACCCGGACCGAAGATAAACATGCCGTTGTTCGGCCGAGTTGTAACCGGACCACAGGTTCAACTTCAAGGTTCTTACACCTTTGCCCGCAATTAAGTATTCGAGTTCTCATCGTATCATGACATGATCAGTACGTAGAATGTGCAGTTGTGGCCGCTCTTTCACCTCCCGCTTTCCGATTTGCGATCCGACTGATATTCATTGAGTGGCTTTTAAAAAAAGGCCCATTTTGAGCGAAATTAGCGGGTATTTGATAGTGACTAAACAAATATTGGTCGCATCACATATCCCAGATCGGGAGGTGAAAGTGCGGGTAGAACTGCACAATCTACGTACTGATCATGTCATGATACGATCAGCACTCAAATACTTCATTGGAAGCAAAGTTTGTAATGTTGGGATGGCGGGTTTTTGGTGGTAAAACAGGCCCATTTCCAGTGGGCCGGGTATTTCATGTGGTAAGAACCGTTGCCACGGTCCAGTGTCGGGTGGAACCAGAACAAGAACCGACCAGGGATTTTGGACCCGTTGCTATCTCTGTGGAACCGGACAATGTCAAGGTTTGGTGGGATTATTGGAACTGTTCTACCATTTCAGCACCAGAAATCTATAGTTCTGTTGCTACTCCCGATATACGCAATTATGTCAATGCATACTAACTAGTCTCGCCTGGTATTGTGCAGTATGATGCACTACACAGCACTCTGATACGAAAACAAATGACGATAGGTCAATTTTACTGTGATAGTATCAAGTAGTACCTGTATGTATAGACCGGTATTCGTTTGTATCGCTTCATCAGCTGAAAGAATTATCAACATGCATTGTTACAATTCAATATAAATCAATATTTCTCCGTCCCTGTTAGTACACAATAGTTCTATGTTGCACATGATATTTTTCGTTGTCTCTACAACAGTATGCCCTACTTCCCCCCTCCATCTCCACCAACCTTTTTGAGGTTGGTACCAGCCTCTTTGTTGGGTTTTTCGCTGTACGACCTTATTGCCATTGCTATCAGCATCAGCATTGCTATTAACATTATCATCGTCATTTTCTTCTCTACACTTACCACTGCTATTGCTGTCATCATTGTTTACCTTCCTGACACCTTTCAACTTTTGCCTTTGCCTTTCTCGGTATTTGCCTTTGTAAAGGGCTTGTTTACAAGCCCTTATGCCTTGCTAATCCAGCTGCAGAACTAGGCATAATTCTCCGCTAGTCTGCTGTCAACCATGACTACAGAGTCTCCCAGTTGTCTACAATAGATAGGCTCTTAGATGTGTTTTCATGTTATCCAATTCAACATTGCTAAGCAGAGTGCTACCTGATGACAAGAAGTAGTTGAAGGGATCGGTATAGATTTACACAAATATCAATTTATGATGGGCAATGCCAATTCGTTATGATAAGATTGTTTAGTCCCAACTATTCGTGAAGATATCAGGAATTAAATCAAAGTATTTTGCAGATATCATAAATCGTCATCTATGATACCATGTCAAGATTTCCCACTGTCAGAGATGCGTTCCTCCAAAGCCTCCTGTAGCTCATCTACCTGATTGTAAATTCCTGCAGTTACTGCAATCTTTATCCGTAGACGTGGACAGCTCTGGTACTGCTTCTGCTTCTTGGCCATGCGTTGCCGCGGGAAGTAATTACTTCCATTGCAGAGATTCCAGGTCAGTACTTGCTTATACTGACCTTCACGTTGTCGATTGTAAGGTGGGTAAAATCACTGACAGTCCGAATATCTTCTGTGTTTCCGTTGCAGTAAACCATGCCGTTGTTGGAGTACTCGCGCTGATAATGGATTGAGTCAACTTGTCAGAGAGTTAAAAAAAGTTGGGACAAGTACTTTCAAATATTGACCATGGCATAGCGGAGAGGTTGGTAGTACCAGCTTGTGACTTTTTCCAACAATGCATAACAGGAGGGCGACATGTGGCAGACCACAGTCAGCACACCCATCAGTGTCTCCAGTAACACTCCATGATCCCACATTGCCTCCTTCGCTTGCCACTGGTTAATCTCATTTGCATGTTGATTGCCTTTGGAATCAACATCAGCAAAATTTAAATAGGTCAGGAAGCCACACGCAAACCTCCCAGATACTTCGGTAGACCTCACCGGTGCTGCCAAGTAATTCCAGATGCTCCCAGGCCCCCCTGGAGCGAGGCAAAGTGCTCTCAGTCTCTGCAAGAGCATTCTGACGTGCTCCTGAAAGCACCTGCAGTTCTGGAGGTGCATTCAGGATGCTACGAGATTTGACTTATATGATAGTCAAATGTTGGAGTAGCTGATACCTCTGCACAGGTCTGCGGAGACTTCGAGAGCAGCTTGAGACCTCCGCGCAGCTCTGCGGGAGACTTAGTGCCGTATTCTCACAGCAATGGTTCATAGGGTTCCATAACCACAAGGCATTTCGTGTATCAGATTCGTCTTTGTTACAGTCACAAGATTTGCTACATCATAATATGGCATGTATTATCTATCGAAGTCACTCTATAGATATACATACGGCCAATCTTGTTGCAGACGGTACTGCAGCGTAATCGCAGGGGCACCTGGAGACGCTTGATTGAGAGAACTTAGAGACGCACTTGGAGGCCGTGATCGTGTGAACTGGGAGATGTACTTGGAGGCTGCCATCCAGCGAGTTTGGAGACACACTTGCAGGCCGAGATTGAGTTGAACTCATAGATTCACTTGGAGGCCGAGATTGAGCGGGATTGGAGATGCATTTGGAGGCCGAGATCGAGTTGAACTCAGAGATGCACTTGGAGGTCAAGATCGAGCGGGTTCGGAGATGCATTAGGAGGCCAAGATCGAGTTGAATCGAGAGATGCACATGAAGGCCAAGATCGAGTGGGTTTGGAGATGCATTTGGAGATGCATTTGGAAGCCGTGATCAAGTTGTACTCAGAGATGCACTTGGGGGCCGAGATCGAGGGGGTTTGGAGATGCATTTGGAGGCCGAGATCAAGTAACTTAGAGATGAACTTGGAGGCCGTGATGGAGCGGATTTGCAGATGCATTTGGAGGCCGAGATCAAGTTGAACTCAGAGATGCACTTGGAGGTCGTGATCGTGCGAGTGTGGAGATCGTGTAACTCAGAGATGCACTTGGAGGTCGAGATCGAGCGAGTTTGGAGATGCACTTGGAGGCCGAGACCGTGTAACTCAGAGATGCACTTGAAGGCCGTGATTGAGCGCGTGTGAGATGCACTTGGAGGCCATGATCGATCGAGATTGGAGGAGTGGGAATGTAGAGAGTTGAGTAGAATCAGGCCCGCCGAGAGGTGAGAGACTGGCTGGGAGCGGGAGACAGTCGATCTTGGGATGATGCAGTACTCTGTGTATGCAGTGCTCGGTGTATGCTGTACTCGGTGTTAACTCATGATCATTTCATGGAGAGATAGATAGGGATGACTTAACTTCGTGTTCTTAGGTGATGGTAGAGAAAGAGAGAGATGAGAGGAGATGGGAGAAATCATTATGAGAAACTGGGACTTAAGAGAATTTCGTGTGTGAGTTGATTAACCATTCCTCATATGGCAGGTACTACTCCCGATCCGGCGGGGAAAAACATCGATACAAGGTCTTCTAAACCCAATCAGGCAAGTCGTACCCCTGACTTCTCATATCCGCTCGTATCCTCCATATTCGTTCCTATCTTCAGCTCACATCTCTCTTTCTCTACCATCGTTGCAGAACACAAAGTTAAGTCATCCCTCTCAATCTCTCCATGCAATGATCAAGAGTTAACACTGAGTACAGCATACACTGAGTACAGGATACACCGAGTACAGCATACACTGAGCACTGCATACAGTGAGTACTGCATCATCCCAAGATTGTCTGTCTTCCCTTCATTCTGACGATTGCGAGTTGGCCCCTTAATGTAGCTTCAGCTTCCGGAGTGCCTCCCTACAAGATCGACCGCCACCAGCCAGCTCTTCATGAGAGCTCAAAGGTAAAGTCACCTCATCATATTTGTTCAAATAGTGATGATAGACAAACTTGATTGTATTCTAAAGTACAGGTACATTCATGGACTTATATATGCGGTAGTCGGACTATGTCTTTGTATGTCTTGTACACATGCATGCACACTCAGCTGGCATCTTCAGCTAAGTGGCATCTCCAGCTGAGTATGGAATGGCCATCATCTTAGAGAGATTATACATCAGCCCAACTGAAGCCATACGACAGGAGATAAACCATATATGCAACACTCCCCCCGATCCTCGGACAGATCTAGCTTTATATTAGGATCCATTGCAGTTGATGCACCGTGAGCATTCTGCATATTGAATCGTTTGAGAATCATGGTGATGAAGGCTTTCTGGCCAAGACTGATGCCGGTGACGGTGCCAGTACAGTTTTCCTTGCGGTGGATGTCCATGCCGAAGAATTGGCATGCCGGTCCGAAATTCGTGATCTGGTATTTTTCAGAGAGCCTGGCTTTGACATCAATCGCAGGTTGGTAGTGTCTTCTGGGTACAACATCCAGATGTCGTCGAAGATCAAAAGCATCAGAATACCATCGCTGCGGAGATAGAGGTTAGGGTCGGCCAGGGACTTTGTGAACTCGAGAGAGAGCGAGAAGGTGTTAAGATCGTTGTGCCAAAGTCGTGGTGCTTGTTTGACGCCGTAATATACTTTCTTTAGTCGAACAATGATCGTAGGTGTGTCGAGGCCTACTGGCCAGCCTTCGGGCAGCGTCATCTAGCTATCATTGTCTCTGAGCTCACGATTGAGAAAAGCAGTCACCACATCCAAATGATCGATGTTCCAGCCATGCTTTCCGACCAGGGAGATGAGATATTGAAAAGTGGGGAGTTTTCCGACTGCGGCATATGTTTCTCCGAAGTCCGTTTGTTCGTAGCCTTTAGTGACTAGGAGTGCTTTGTATCGTATGGTGACGCCAGGATTGTGTGTCGTCTTGTAGACCCATTTGGAGCCACTTGGCTTGACTTGCAATTAGCTTGCTTCACGGGAGTTGACAGTTGTAAATGTGTTATTGAGCAGAATCGATGTGCACTCTTCTTCCATGGCGCGTTTCCAGTTCTCATGTGGTGGACTGTCCGTGGCTTCCGCGTATGTGAATGGATCGCTGTTGATGAACGTTGATACGAGTGCCTTTGCCATGATAATTAGTGCATTTGCGGAGATCTGAACCTGACTTCTTGTGACACGATTCGTGCGTGGTGGCTGTGGTTGGCATGACAGCTTGGTCATGGCCGCTGTTCGGCGAGCTTTGTCATATTTGCGGCGGAGATGTCGATTGTGGACGACGGTTTCTCTGGACACCAGTGGTGAATCTTCCTTGTCAGGGGGACATGATCTCACACCTGTACTTGCAGGGAGACTTCGACGGTTGTCAGCATCAGGCAGATTGTGATCTGTATCTTCATCAGTACAGTCATAATCACCACTTCCGTGGCCTTCACCTGTTCAACTGGTTCCTGCGTGGTCATGGAGAGGTCCATCTCCACCCGTTTCAATTTCCTCGACATATTCTGTCTCTTCTGGTAGCTCGCAGATGTCTGTTTGGACTCCGTGTAGGCATGCTGAGTGGGCATTCCGCTCCGCATCAAAAATAACATCCGACTGTGACCTTACTACACGGAATGCTGGGTCCCATATTCTCCAAAGTGTATTCAAATCGTGCACGTAACCGACCATGATACAGGGCTTGAATCTTGGGCTGAATGTTCCATGGCGTTGCGGCTCAGGGATAAGTTGCCTGGCATAGCAGCCAAATCGCCGCAGCTGGTGGAAAGGAACTTTGTACGAGATTTCATTGTCATCAGTGTTGTGTGAGGGCTTGCCAACTGCTTGGAACAGTTCCTGTGGAGTTGGATATGGTGCTTGATAGCCGGCGTGGTCGTCTGTTTTCGTTAGGCCTTCGTTTGGGGTTCGCTGGTGGAGGTAGACTGCGGTATTGACTGCTTCTCCCCAAAAAACAAATGGTGCCTCGCAGTCAATCATCATACATCGTGCTTTCTCAGTAATGGTCTGGATCATGCGTTCAGCAACCCCATTCTTATGGTGAGTGTATGGAGGACGGTGTTCGTATGTTGTACCACAAGCAGCGAGCACCTGTCAGAAAGTCTTATTGTCGTATTCTCGGCATCCATTGTCGCACTGAAATCGTTCCACATCATATCCCATGGAGTCAAGTCGGGCCTGACTTGATTGGTAGACTGAGGTGCATGTTTTCGGCTTCTTATCTGGAAGGACCCAAACAGAGGTGTAGCATGTGTAATCGTCGATGAATAGGATATAGTAGCGATGGCTGGCAGAGGTGGGCGTGGAGAATGGTCCATACACATCTGAATGTACCAGTTCAAATGGCATTGTAGTGCGCTTGGTCTTGACTTTGATGATCTTCTGCTTGTGCTTGGCCTGGATGCATGCAGTACACATTGAGTCGTCTTTTGTACATCCATCAATTAGAGATCGTAGGGCAGTAGGATTGATGTGGGCTAGAGAGCGATGCTACAGTCGTGATTCTGAGATTGTGAGAGGCTTCCGAGTGGTCTTGGTAAGTACGGTGGTAGGTGGACTTTCAGGTACAGTGCTGGCAGCACTTGGAGAGGCGATGTGAAGTGAGCTTGTAGTGGACTTGGAGGAGGGTGCGATTGATGGTACGGTGGTGTGTGCCCTCGATGATGATTCGGTGGTATGTGCGCTCGATGATGGTACGGTGGTATGTGCGCTCAATGATGGTACAGTAATGTGTGCGCTCGATGATGCTCTTTGTCTCTTCTTTCTCGAAGTGGACTTGGTAAACATGCTTGGTACTGTCGAACTGAGTCGAGTTGCGGGAGATATGATATAGAGGTCATTGACCTGATTGCCTGTGATGGTGATTGATGGAGATGATATGGAGCACTTGCTGCATCCAAATGTGGATGTGTACCCGGCTGTGTCCAATTGATTGATGGAGAGAAGCGAGAGCCGGAATGTAGGCGTGTAGAGAGCGTTGACTTCGTACTCCTGTGAAACGTTGACGAGTCCATGATGGCTTACTGTGACAGTATTATCATCTCCGAACTCAATGACTTTTGGCTTACGAAGTTCCTTTATTGAGTTGAATCTGGTGCGGTCATTGAACATATGGTGAGATGCTCTGGAGTCGATGACTCATTCAGCTGGAGCGTAGGCTGCAGTGAGTGTGGTTACATTTTCGGCTAGTCAGATGAGGTTGCGATCTACTGCTGTAGCAAGCGATCTGGATGCTGTGCCTATGTTGACTTTGTTGCGTTAATCCCGGGCACGTTTGAAGTGGATGCAGTCGGACTTGAAGTGTCCTGGGAGACCGCAGAGATAGCAAGTACGTTCGTTGTTGAGGGAGGTGTTTGTACGGCCGGTGTTTGTACCACCGGTGGGTTTGTCGTTTTCAGCGTGCTTTCTCTTTCCGCATGCTGCGGCAGTAGGATTGTCCATTGTGCAGTATGTGCATTGGTGCTTCTGGCGTCTGTTTTGTCGTCCACCTCCGCGTCCCCCTCATCGTTCGCCACCGACACGATTTCCGCCACAGGACTATAGGGCCGCACCGGTGGATGCATCTCCGATTTCTTTGGTTAGGGTCGTTCGCTCGCCATATTCGTGGATCGCTTCCATACACTGCTTCGCCGTCAGAGCGGGGATCCGTAGTTTAAGAATTTGGATTGTCATTACATATGAATTAGATAGGGTAGTGAAGATGTGTCTTCATGGTGTCATCGGTGATATTTTTGGTAGTGCCAATGGACTTCTTGCAGAAGGCGATTAGTTTGGTAAAGAACTGGGTAACCGTTTCGTCAAGCGATGGTCGAGAGGCAGTGAACTTCCGCAGGACTTGAGTGCGGCCGAGTTTCGTTGAGGTATTGTCAAGTAGGTCCCTAAGTGCTTTCCACATTTCCACAGGGTGGTTGATATTGTAGATGAGTGGAAAGAGTTTGTCACAGCATCCGAGGGGTATTTGTGCTAGTGCTTTATTGGCTCAGCTATTCCAGCTTTCTTGTAGAGCGCGTAGGGCGACGCCTTTGCTGACAGGGAGAAGTTCGACACCGGTGATGATATCGTAGGCTTGCTCGGCAATGAGGACTCGCCGAATCTATTGCTTCCAGACAGGTTAGTTTTCTTTGGTCAGCTTGGGCACATTGCCATGATCGGTCTTGAATGTGATATTTGAGATGTTTTTTGAGTGGCGGAGGTTAGGAAGGTGACGATGGAGGGTGATAGATGGTGATGGTGTTGCAGCTGATCATCAGGGATGGTTGTGAGTGGGTTAGGGTTTTTGAGGCTCTTGTTTAAGATTGTGAGATAAAAATAGTAGCAGGCGCCTGGCTCATAACCTGTTCAAATAGTGATGATACAGAAGCTTGATTGTATTCTAAAGTACAGGTACATTCATGGAGTTATATACGCGGTAGTCATAGTATGTCTTTGTATGTCTTGTACCCATGCATGCGCATTCAGCTGGCATCTCCAGCTGAGTGGCATCTCCAGCTGAGTATGGAATGACCATCATCTTGGAGAGATTGTGCATCAGCCCAACTGAAGCCATACGACAGGAGATAAACCATATATGCAACACTATTCCCACGGTCGCCAGTTAACTAACTGATGGATAGAGTCTCAGCACCCGGCGCGCCTCATATCGACCGCCTCCACGTTCTTGTCCGATCTTGCTCGAACTTGGCCTACAAGTGCATCTCCAAACTCGCTCAATCACGGCCTCCAAGTGCATCTCTGTGTAAGGGCGCGTATGCCCGCGTCCGGCTGTGTAGGGATACGGCTGATATTATGGTATACGGTTGCACACGGCGCACGAGTGAGATCAAGTGGAGAAGTAAGTAGTAAGATTTTCGGTAAAGATCT
>Ga0307514_10003444_pt1 | contig 15205 bp, 19 predicted proteins | sample 16_EM_MG_FD_203088 | JGI IMG/M metagenome (GOLD analysis project Ga0307514, IMG submission 203088) | Populus trichocarpa ectomycorrhiza microbial communities from riparian zone in the Pacific Northwest, United States - 16_EM | ecosystem: Host-associated > Plants > Roots > Unclassified | place...
CCCTTTTCACCATAGTAATATGTGACAGCACCATCAAATACACCTAGTACATCCTGCTGTACCCAAGACAGGTGTAGAAGAGCATTTGAAGTCCATTGTAAGTGTGCAGGAGTATGGCTCATATTAATAGCATTCATCATATGATTAAGAATGGTAGAAAAGTCTATGTCATCATAGTAGGAAAGAAGATATAGAAGGTCATAATCAAGGGATGCAGAATCATGTGTAATGGTTGGGAGGGGGAACCTTTTTGCAAACCCTGCAGACACATACATTGCACGAATGTGAATCCACAGCACAGCTTGTGCAGAGTGGTATGCCCTATCCCTTGACCCAGGATAAACCTTCCCATTGAAATCAAAACATCCCTTGAGGGTGGAGACAATTTGATCATAGGGAGGTTCGACATTCAGTCCATCTTCAAACCAGCGGATTGTGGCAGCAAGCCTGATGGCAGCATCAAGTGCCTCTGGATCAGTGATGTTCCACAGGATCCATGAGGTGCACCTAACATCATTGGCATTTGTGCCACGGAGGGTGGCAAGGGCCGTAGGTGTCAGCCACAGGAAAGTGGGTGGAGTCACAGGGACTAATGAAGATTGGATTTGTGGGAGACGAAGTGCTGCATGCAAAATTCTGCATTGGATGCTTTCCCATACATTGTGCAGGGAGGCCAGCGACAATGTGGGGTGTGGAGGAGGGGGGTATGCAGTTGGCAGAGGTGGATCACCAGAATTGTGCCACTGGGTGATTGAAGGCAACAAAAGGGCCACATGGAGGATTTGACATTGAATGACCTCCCACCAATGGCCCAAAGTGGTTAACACTGGCAACCAAAGCAGAGATGTGGCAATTCCAATAACAGCTTGGAGTGTGATCATGTAGGGTTTGGCTGTCTTCCATATGGTGCGCAGAGCGAAGGATACTGGTGTCTGGAATGGGCAATCATATGAAGATGTGCCGACAATCACAATCCCGACATAGAACAGGGCTCCGAGTACAGCGAAGGTGATGAGGACATCTGCAACGGCGGTGTTGATGAATGCCATGTGCTTCCACAACCCACAAGCAAGGAGAAGGAGGGCGACTTGGAGCATGAGCGGGAGACCCTCGACGAAGAGATGGAAGGGCCACTTCTTGAGTCCGTCGCACTTTCGTTGACGGTCTCCGCAACGCTCGATCATAGACCCGCCCGCATTCCGGAGGTACCGGTTGAGCCACTGCTTGCCCAACATTGCGATGAATGCAGCGAGCAGCGAGATCAGGAGACTTGCGTACATCAGTCCGGTGACAGTGACGATCTCACTCGGAGGGCCCTGGGCGGGTGGAACGGTGGGTGTTTCGTTTGGGATGGCGGATTGGTTGAGGGTGAGGAGGATTGCGCGGAGGAGTACTGCGGATTGGTCATTTGGGTCGGGTTGGAGGCCCGAGTGGACATCAATGACGAAGGCGGAACTGACGGCAGAGGACAGACCCGCCTACGAGAGCGAGTTAGATGGTTCGCATAAGTGAACGATACACAACATACGAAAATCAAGGTAGTGTTGAGGTCCTCGTCATACTTCTTGACGTAGTCCGTGTCATACTCGGTCGCTTCCCTCTTGTACATCGTGTAGAAATCGAGACGGGGGTCGTCGTTCTTGATTGGGAGTAGGAATGCGCGCAATGCATCTTGGATACTGTACTCGCTCAGCGGACAGCGCCCAAGGAAATAGCATGCCGAACGTACCACTTTGGATCAACTTGCAGAGGCGGGGAGTCCTTCTCCCCCTTTTCTTCCTTTGCGTTCATGAGCAGTGATCCGGTGGGACTGGCGGGAATCGAGCGGATGCGGACACTAGTACAGAGAAAGGGGACCGAGTCTGAAGATGGATGGGATAGGATTTCGAATGGCTCGCTGGCCGAAGCAAAACTCGGCGTGAAACGTGGAAGGGTGACCACTGGTGATCAGGTTGAACGTGCCGGAAATTCATTCCAGAGCGCTCGAATGGAAACTTGATGGCAGTGGGCGGTTTCGAGGAGGGAAACTTACGGCGACGAGACATGCTCATTCGCACAGATATCGAGCCGGTAGAACAGAGTGAAATATTCATAATTTCTCAAAAGACAGGGAGGTGTTGGGTAACGGTGGGATTCCAGTGATTACAGATCATCCGCACAAATGGAGTGTTCTCAACAATCCAAGTACCTCCAGTCCTCCGGTTGGAAGGGGAAACCAACGAGGTTCGCCGCCGTTGTTAATACGAAGGAAATTAATCGGTGGCTCCTAATCACCAAAATCAAGGTAGCATTACTTCCACCGGGTATCACAGAGCGTACCAAGATGTGGTTAAGAAATGTAGGGCATCAGATTCCGAAGGTATTCAGTACTGCAGTTTCGCGGTCCGTGCTGAACGTTAAATTCGCTGTGGCACACGAAGGGGAGAAGAAGCCAGATCGACACCATCTTCGTTGTGGCCGAGCTCCGTGTCCTCGATATCTACCTCACGCGGTGCCGAGCGTGTGGACCCAGCAAAAACAAACCTGCCGTTTCGGATACCCTGGCGTGCAGGAACTTCAGAAGTATCACTCGGACGATAACAGATGTGAAAAGCCAACGTCGGAACCATCGCCATCCTATTCCCCCGGCTGCGGGAAGAAACGCGAGCGCTGTTAACAGAAATAAAGACGGGGTTCGCCGCGACTCACATTCAATCTCTGCCCGCTTGTGGTTTTGCCGGCAGCGGAACCTGCGTAACGGGATTGTTTGTTGGGTCTCGGTCAGCGCCCCGGTGGGTTGGCTTTGGATTTACGCGTCTTCATAAGTATCACAAGTCTTTCCTCATGTGAGTTCCCGAAAAAGGGCGGAATTGAGAAAATGAAAATGATAGACTGAAGAAAACCCCGGGGACTTCCTCCCCTCCCGCGTCAGCCATACCCCACACCAATCCGCGCACAGAGTCACCGTGACCCCTCAAGGCAGCAGTACCTGAGTCGCCTGTCCTCCCACCACACAACTGCACGCTGTTCTCTTGACCCGCACTCACTGTCCGTCTTCCATCGGCGCTTGGCACCGCATGCTATGATCCGTCAACCCCGCGAATAGCTGATGCTTTCCACTGGCCTTCACTGGAACCCCGGATACTCCAGTCAAAGGTACGCGTGAAGGGAACATACACCCAGGTCGCAGGAAGAATGTGTGCTCATCCAACCCTGAGGTACTTGTCCCGTCCCCTGGAGGTCCAGACGAGGATATAGTATGGTTGAAACCGAGCTCCATTTTCTGAAGGATGCTTCAAGATATGATGAAAAGCAGAAACAACAGGGTAGGAACTTTGAGCACGCGACTGGCACTGAGAGCAATCGCTGAGACCTTACAGGCACGGTCCAAGTCAAGTGCATGCAAGAGTTTGTCTTGTAGATGTTCGAGGTACGCATGAGACCATGCTACGTGGACCAGGCAAAGAGGGGTGCGGAAGTGGAGACGCAAGGACACTTACAGTTCCAATTCCACATTCATACTGTCCGGTCGGCACCCAACCGAACTGCACTCGCACTGGTCGAGTGACCTCCAAATACAGTTCAACCCCTCGTTGCATTTGACCTAACCCGAATATCCCCGTCCTTGAAAGAGGATGCGAAGTGGGGAACGGCAGGGTTCCAAGGGAAGCTGCCAGTGGAGCAGACTCGTCAGTAATTCCTCTTGTTAGTGAAGAAATCAAGTCACAGGGCGGTAAGGTCAACTGAAACGGCGGTCGTGATTTGATTTCCCTGGCGGAACCAGATCAGGTTTGTGCGCATATAAGCGTGCTGTATGGTGTGTGGGCGATATCCCGACTTGATCGAGGGATTCATAAAAATTGAACAAGTAAGGATCTTGGAGAAGCGCGAGGTGAAAACTCGGAAAGGGGAATTTGGTGGCACTGTCAATGCGAAGGAGCGCAACAAAACCTGGGTGACCGAGACCTGGGGAACAGTGAATGGAATGCAGACATACGAATGCATGGTTCCCATGTCAAGAAAATAATCCATTCCGAATGTCCCCTCAGACTCGCCGATCGGTTTTCTGACCTTTCGATTACAGAGTGCTATCAAGGGAAGGGATAGACGAGAGAGGGCGAGACTCCTGGGATAACAGCCGAAAGAGTGCAACAGGGGTGTAGTATGATGGTTCCGTATGAGAGAACGAGGGCCGGATTAAATCTCGCGTTCGCTTGATCCAGATAGTGGGGTGAAAATGGCGACAAACGCGGCCTTTTTGTCCCGATGGTACATGCGATGGAGCTTGGGTGAACAAATCCCGTAGCAGCCGCCAGGGCCCAGGGCCGGTCGCGTGTGTTCTCAAGACGAGGCGTGGCCTATCAGGAATAAAAACAACTCTTGGTGACACGGAACGATTCCCGAGATGAATGGAAAATAGCGTACCCGAGGTCCCTGGTCAATCAACTACGGGCAGGACTTCGAAAACGGGAGCTGGGCGATTCAAGACGGCTATCGCTCCGCGAACGCGTTGTCACGGGATAGGGGCTGTACGGAGTTGTCCTGGCAGACGAAATCGAAGAAAGGTGTGGATGAGTGTATGCTGCGAACACTGGACTGAGCGGCCTCTCACCCTTTCATCGGTGGTCACCGACTTGTGGGGGGTTCGAACACGCGGGGTATCGCGAAGGTGTGTTTCTTTGGATCTGGGGGGCAAATATGTGTGCATGCGGTGTACAGCCGGGTGTAGATCAAGCTCACTGGCACATTTCTTCTGTTGCCAAAACGCGTGTGCGGCTGACTTGCAGTCGAGAACTCTGAACTTTATTTGAGCTTGACCCCTGATGTATTCCTCACGGTACCCATGCAGAGGTCGAGAAGTTGATCTTGCAGGCCGCCTCGTTGGAAAAACTTGTGTCAGTGTTTCCCTGTGCGGTGCGGTCTCTTCGTTTCGTGACCGTCGTTGTCAATCCCAAATGCTCTCCTTCTCTGTACACATGTACTCCCAAGATATTATTTATACAAACATAACCATTGTATGCACATAAACCGAATACCGCCAAGTATGCCCTCAAAAAAAAAACAGAAAAAAGGACAACAAACGGTCCATCCCAAGTCCACCCTAAGAAGCTGCAGCCGAGTCTATTTCCTTCTTCTTGTTCATGACCCCGCGCATCCACACCTTGAAATCGCGGATATTCTTTGGGACTTCACTCAGTTTCAGCTGCATCTCGATCTCTTCCTTTGTTCCCCCATGCACCTTGACGGCGTACTCGTCTAGCTGCTGTCGGAACCCTACGTTGGGACAAATAATCGGTCTTCTTTCACGAACGAAATCGATCGCGGCCGGTCCCGTCATGCCCTCCTCAGCGATGAGGTATGCACAAACGACCGTGGCGCTTCGGCTGATACCCATGACACAATGAACCTATGTTCCGGAACACGGATTAGTAGCTGACGTATCCCTCTCCCGGGCGGGGGAGCAAGTCCTACGTACCAGAACTTTGTTTTCCGGGCTCTTCTCCAATGCCTCTCGAATAAACTCAGTAGTCTTGTCGAGATGAGGCGTGACCCTCTCCCTGAAACTATCCGACAACCTCACGTGCATCTTCTTGATGTGGTGCATCTCATGGGGGAATGTCGGGTGGAAATCCAGGACGGAGACGATGTGCGTGATGCCGAGGGACGTTGCAATGGCAGAGTCCTGCGCGGTGTGGAGATCGCTGAGGTATAGTCTAGGGATTATGAGATCCGGACGACGGACGGAATTGTCATCCATGATCTCTTTGTTGTCGAGATTTCCCAGCGGACGGAGGTAAAAAGGGCGGCCAAGCCTGTTGGTGGGAGGGGAGGGGAGGGTATATGGGTAAAACCGCCTTTGCCCTATAATCCGGATTTAGAATACTTTCTTCGCTGCCAACCTATTATATGTGCGACCCTCCAGCAGGCGTTCTAGCCCAGCGCCCCCTCCCCTCGTTGTTTTCATAACCCCGGTATTTCCCACGGCTACTACGCTTCTCAAGAACTCCGAACCATGTAGCACTGCACGTCACCTCCGTGGGCACGTTGAATGACTTGTAAGACGCACGAGAGTCGGGTCGTGGCGGTATATCGGTTACCGGCAGGGCTCACAACGTACCGAGTCATCTAACCGCCGATTGAATTCAGTCGACACTATTGAATGAATAAGATTTTTGCGCAAGATCAAGAAAATTGCACGACGGGTAGGCCTCCGGTCGCTATGAGGTATGGGGTCTCTAAAAAGCCGTTGCCATGCATTTCTCATGCAACCTCCCGTACCGTGGACTTGCGGATTAACATTTGATAAGGCGTCGCCCAGTGCCACTGGCGAGCCCCAGGCTCGCCTAGACTATTTTCCGATGTGTCCGATGATTATCGGGATTAACTTTGGACATACGAAAACAAAAATACTCGCCCGGTCAAAATGAACGTGAGAAGCCAAGGAATCGGCTTTCCGCGAACCCTGGACGTCAAGATGGTGCCGGTATGTTATAACATACGCCGCTGACGTGCATCAGCGAAACCGTTGAAGTCGCCGCGGTACTGTGGCGGCTGTGACAGGCGTTTGATTCCCTTTAGAGGCAATTAAACGCCCGCCACACCAGCCGCAGAGACTTGATGGTTTTGCTGATGCCGTTGAAGTTTGAACGTTACGTTCCAGCCACAGACGCGCGGGCCAGCAGTTGTTGTGTGATCGATGGTCCGATAAGATTGTATTGTTGAAGATCCGTGCAAGGTTAGATCGACCGACCCGCTGGTTCGCCCCGCATACTTATTCTCTGTGCGGTGGAGATCAAACGAGGTTCCGCCGGGACGACGCGCAACCTCCGAACCGATGCAGTGTGATCGAGAGGTCTCTCAATCCGCCACCCCTGAATTTCCCACCCTCCCGAGGGCTTCTGTGCAGCACAGCGACTTCCTATAGGACCCGGAGTGAAATACGCGATCCGACTAGCTTGGCCATCGGTAACGGTCGGTACACCGACGGTCCTGGCTGGTCTACAGAGGGTGGGCACGGTCCTTGAACACTCCTTTCTGCCCAAGCTTGATGGCCCTTCAAGTACACAAAATGCCGTACTTGGATGACGGCAAATGTGAAATTACGGTGTTTCTAATCTTATCCACTGACTCGATCTGAATCAAGGACCGCCCAACTCAACGCCCGCTAGCGCCCAATTCCTATACTTGAATGAGGGTCCCAACATCTACTCGGCTCGCGTGATATCTTGTGAGTCTGTTGCTGCAAGTACGTGTACTTGGACCCTGACAATTACTGCCCCCGTGCCGCGTATGACCTCGGTGACTCTTTCTGCACGTGTTCTGTTCCGGCACGGACCCCCCGATGGACTATAAAGCCCTGCTACCCGAGCAACTCTCTCCCTAACCATGTCCAACCAAACCGACCATCTCTCCGATACTGCGGCCGCTGGTCAAGTTACCAGCTCTTCGGAGCACGGACTCGTGGCTTCGATACTCATCTCCATCCTCTCTCCCTCCGGTCCATCTGGGGACTGGCTTAAGCTCTTCGTAATCGGAGGCTTGCTGGAACTTATGCGCAGGTTCCTCCTGTCCGCTTGGAAGAGTATAATCAACCAGTTCTGGATCACCATTGTGTTGGAGGAATATGATGATAGTTATAGTAAGTCTGAGCTTTCGTTGTGCCATCTCGTCACGAGCCTAATGAGTCCCGATCCCATAGTTTGGATGATGTTATGGTTATCGAAGCAAGCCGCATGGACACAGGCCAAAGAGTTATCAATCAGCAGCTATTGGTTTGGGCTCGGATCCCGCGCCGTACTCGTCGAAGGAGAGGTAAACGACAGCTCTCAACGCACGATCAGATTTCTGCCGTCCCATGACTGCCCGGCTTCGTTATGGTACCGAGGTCATTATATCCGCCTTTCGAGGACCGTGAGCTCAGACGGGCCGTTCTACACGAAAGAACTTCTCAAGATAAAGTTCGTTACCCCCCCCGTTCATATGTTTGTCGCCGATGCTGACCCTTGGGATACCAGGATCCTCGCTCGTGATCAAAAGATCGTCAACCAATTGTTACTCGAAGCGAAGAACACCTGGAAAGCAGCAAAGGAAGAATTCATCTCCATCCACGCATCCAACACCAAGAATGAGTGGCGGCTGATCACTTCTCGTCCCAAGCGTCCTCTAAGTTCGATTGTCCTCGATCTCGGAATCAAGGAGAAGATCCTCGATGATGCCAAGGATTTCTTGAACAGCAAGAAGTGGTACACGGATCGCGGCATCCCTTTCAGGAGAGGGTATTTGCTTGTAAGTCGTTCCTGGAGCCACTGGAATTTCTTCCCGCCGTTTGTTAACTTGGGCTGCGCAGTATGGGGCTCCTGGTTCTGGGAAAACTTCGATAATCCACAGTCTCGCAGGAGAGCTCGGGCTGGACGTTTACATCGTTTCCCTCTCCCGCGCTGGCCTCGATGATAACGCGCTTCAAGAACTCATCGCAGACCTCCCCGAGAAGTGCATTGCGTTGATGGAAGACGTTGATGCCGCCTTCCACCACTCGATCACTCGGGCGCCGGAGACTCCGGAGAAAAAGCTTATCACTGGTGACAAGGAAAAGGCGCCTTCATCTGAAAGTACCCCCAAAATCTCTTTGAGCGGACTGCTCAATGCACTGGACGGCGTCGGCGCCCAAGAGGGCCGATTGCTCTTTGCGACTACGAATCGATACGAAACCCTCGACGCTGCACTGAGGAGACCGGGAAGGATGGATGTCCATGTCGAATTCAAACTCGCGAGTCAGTATCAGGCCGCCGGGTTATTCAAGCGGTTCTACATGCCCGACGATGTCACCCCTGCGAAGGTAGAGGGCGCTCCGAACGGTCGGCAGGGCGACGCGGATTCTGGATATTCCACGCCTCCCAAGGAGAAGTTGGTCGATGTCGAGCTTCCAGAGGGCGAGAAACTCCTCCCTTTACACCAGAAAGGGCTTGACCTTGCGGGGTTGGTACTTCTGAGCGAGAAGTTCAAGGAGCATATTCCTGATAGGGAGTTTTCGATGGCTTCCTTACAGGGATACCTCATGATGCACAAGGGTCGGCCGTACGATGCCATCGAATGTGTCGAGGCGTGGGTGGAGGAGGAGAGGGCGAGGAAGGGGCAGACGATTAAGAACTCGGTTTAATGTGGACAACTAACATCTTCGCGTATATAATTTTTGCATGTCAATGCGCATATTGAAATTTCTTCACTCGAACTCAGCTTGGGCGGCTGCTTCGCCTTCCGGGTATACGGTCGGGGACGATCGCAATTGTATGGGACGGATGTCGATCGTGGTTTTCGTTGCAGGTCCATCGACGGGTTCAGCACCGCCACAAAACTCCGACCGAATCGGCTACCCGCTCCTCCCTTTCTTCCGCATACTACTATCTAAGCTTCCGCGCACCCGCCCTCTCTATTATGGTGACACCCCACAAAGGAACCCCAGGCGACAGCACCTCGCCCGTACCATCGACGCTCTACATTCCAATAGCTTCCCCTCCAACTCCTGCGCCGTCTCCAGGTCCATTCACCCTTGACCATGATCAACACAACCTCCCGGTGGCCATGACTCACTTCCCGCACGGGGGCAACTTTCAGCAGCAATTCACCTACGACCCATCTCGTGACTTTTCTTCGTTCAATGAACAAGCCCGTCTGGACTTCCTCAACAAGATCATTGCGCAGTGCACCCTGAGAGAGCTATCACATATATCGGCTCTCATCAGCCCTATGCTCAAACGCGATTTCCTACAGGAGCTTCCGATAGAATTGGCTTTGCAGGTTCTTTCATATGTCGACGATTTATATGAGCTTGTGAGGAATGTTGGCGGAGTGTGCAAACATTGGAGGAGGTTGAGTAACGATGATTCGCTGTGGAGGCTGATGTGCCAGAGATGGGGGTTTGAGGTACCGTTGCATCTTCAAGCTTCTGGAGACGCCATCGTTCCCGGTAGCACGAAACGACATTTTAAGGTTCTCTACCTGCAAAGTGAGTTCGCCAACCCGATCCCCCGTTCTCCCTCCACGTCATCAATGTTCACCCTCGCTCACATATCGCTACTTCTAAAGGAATGAGATGGCTTCGTGGTGGAACGCCTCTCCAAAATCACCGACTACCGATCTCGCAACCTGACGCGGGGGTTGTGACTTCTCTGGCGATGGACGAGGACTGGATCGTGGCAGGCCTATCGGACACCAAGATCCACGTCTTCAGTCGTCGAACGGGCATGCTGAGTAAGACGCTTGTTGGTTGTCAGGGAGGGGTTTGGGCTGTTTGGTTGGTCGAGAAAGGGTCATGGCCGTCACATTCGCCGAGGAAGAAGAATCCAAATTCGGGATCCGCCGGGTGGGGACAGCCAACTTCGTTGGTCGTGAGCGGTGGATGTGATAAAGCTGTCAGAGTTTGGAATGTCGAAACAGGGTATGGAGATGGTTCGTTCGTGATCTCTTCTGATTCCTTTTCTGTAGGAGGTGCCTATATACCCTTGAAGGTCATAGAGCAACAATTCGTTGCGTTAGCGTCCTGGATCATCGCCCGATCGCCGTGTCAGGTTCTCGGGATTCCACGCTTCGGGTCTGGGACATCGAATCCGGACAGCTGGTACGGACATTGGAGGGTCATCAATCAAGCGTCCGTTGTATGGACGTGCATGGCTCGATCGTTGTCAGTGGGAGTTACGACACCACCTGTAGAGTAGGAAATTGACGCTTTCTTTCGATGAATCAGACGAGACTCATCGATCTTTTTTTTTTTTTGTAGGTCTGGGATGTTGACACTGGTCTGTGTCTTCACGTTTTGCGTGGTCACTTGAACCAGATCTACTGCGTGTCGTATGATGGCATCCGGATAGCATCCGGTGGGCTCGATACACTCGTCCGGATCTGGGACCCGAGAACCGGGTCAGTTGCATCTCCGTTCCTCACAGCTGTTAGTATGAGTTTACAAGGTCTCCTTCGTAGGGCATGTCTGGCGCTCTTGCAAGGGCACACCGCCCTCGTCTGCCAGGTTCAACTTTCACCCACCGTCTTGGCGACAGGAGGCTCGGACGGTCGCGTCATAACATTCTCGCTCGAGACTTACTCCATCCTTCAACGCGTCGCTGCTCACGATTCGTCCGTGACCACTCTCCAATTCGACGAGAACTTCCTCGTCACTGGTGGGAACGACGGGCGGGTCAGGTTGTTCGAGACGAAGACGGGCAGGTATGTTAGGGATTTGACCGAGCCTTCTGAGAGCGTTTGGAAGATTGGGTATGTCGGGAATGTTTGTGCGATCATGTGTAAGAGGGCGAGGAAGACCGTCATGGAGGTTTGGAGTCACGATCCACCAGAGATCGGGTTGGAGAGAGCTTGGTAATGATTGGGTGCATCTTTTTCCAAGTATCCAGGCTTGTGGACATATTGACGTACCACTCTCAGAGCCGGAGCTGGAATACTGATGCTCGCACCTGGTTTGATGGAGGTTATGATGAAGATAGCAGCAATGTAGAGTAGAAGTGTAAGGTGCTATAATTAATACGTAGAATTCGCCTTCCGATTGTAGAAGGACCCAGTCCTTTGTAGGAGTATGATAACAGAATACCAGTAATTAAAGTAGGTGTGAGGGAGTAGCAAGGGTGGACGTCGAGAAAGGAGAGGACGATTAAAGCGACACCCCTGCGGTGTCGGCTTTGGGCTTTGTAGATGGAACCAAGAGCGCATGTCGCATCTGAGGGTGTAAATCACAACTTATTCCAATCCGTAAGACACATCGCGCCGTTGGATTTCTGGTAACTATCGGGTATGCTGTGCCACCGTGATGCACAGAGGATCTTGGAAAAATGTTGTACAGAGCGAAGAGTCGGGGGCACCGTCACCTGCGAAAAGACCCAAAAGTGAAGGGACCGGTGGATGGATAACAATTGACCAGGTAGTACGAGGTGGACGCTCGGAGTGAGAAGCGTATGGTAGCGTCCAGACGCGAGAAGGAAACAGAACGCAGTGAGGAGACAAGGAATTAAAGGAAGATGTTACGAATGCACAGTGGTTTCCCATGCCAAAGGGATGACCCATTTCGATGGCACGACCCTTCAGTCCTGATGCATTACGAGGAAGACAGAGAGCGAGAGCTAACGAAACTCAGATTCAGTCGCAGCTACACAGGACAAGCCGGGTTTTTGCCACCGTTATTCCTATTGCGCGGCGCATTTTGGACCCTGTATCTGCCAAGTTGGCATGCGAAGGGGGGAGCCGAAGTGTCACCACAGATTTGGTATCACCGACACGACACCGCATCTGCTCGCGCATCCAAGTAATTATAAAGACTTGACACCGGGACCGTCGTTTTTCCACAAGGAATAGACGGGAGTTAGACGTCTTCATCGCCTGAGTGCCCCGTGTGTAGGAAAAGTAATCGGGTTCCCGGAGAGTGTGGGGATTGGGTCATGGGTCCGGTAGGACTCCAAGAATGTAATCCACATCGTTGTGACCAGAATAAGGACAACTGGCATTGTAAACGCGCGGTTGCGGTGACCAGAGGGCCTGATTGGCAAGGAGTGCCAACCCACTCGCTCACAGCGATACCAGGATGTTCGACCAATGGCGAATTGTGATTGAAGCGATGTTCGGAACCCCCCCCTCCCGAGTCCCAGGCACTGTATTCGGTCTCAAACCTGGGCTGGTAGTCGTGCATCATGGACGCACTGGTGAAGAGAGCCGTTGCCATGAGGAGGGCCGGGGATGAGTATGAGAGGACTGATGTGTTGCTCACAACCCGAGGCCATGTCTTATGGTAATTATTGGATCCTGCGGTGAGCTTAAAGTACTAACCCAGCCGCACAGCTCAAAGGATCTTCACTTCTTAGTCGCTGGACAGTATACCGTGACACACTTGAGTGAAACTGTGCCCAACGAGATCTAGCTCTCCTTGGGGGTACCAGATCTTGTCTTGACCAGAAGGAGGATCCCATTAGGGCGAAGGAGCACTAGGTGGATGGAAGTGGAAGACTCAGAAGCCACCGAGGAGGCGGTGGGGAAAAAGCTGGTCAATACGAGTCTCGAACTCGCGACCTTGGCGTAACCGAGCATCAACTCATATTAGCACCACGCTCTAACCAACTGAGCTAATCGACCATATGTGCCACGTTTTTAGATTCTCATGGGAGCTATCGGGGTCCGGGTGTCTCTTCAACGGTGCTTCGCTAAGGAAGGACAGCATCAAACCTGTACACACATACATACTGCTCTACTTGAAACCACCCCAAATATCATCGAAAGCGTCCTTTTGCTGGTTATTCGTGGTTGCTGCCACGGTGTCGTTGTTTGCCCAAACGCCGGCTGTCGAAAACGCTGTCGATTGCTGGAATCCTCCAAATCCACCGTTGGAAGCTGGTTGCGTCCCAGAGCCAAGGTTTCCCTGTTGCTGTTGTGGTTGCTGCGACGCTGCCCAGACATTACCTTGAGGCTGAGGTTGGGGAGCATTCCAACCAGACGAGACACCCCACATCCCGGTTCCAGTCTGACCTATCATTCCCTGAACTGGTTGCTGCTGCATCGGTTGCTGTGGGTGACCCCATAGGTTCTGTTGGACGGGAATCGTAGCGACAGGATTTGGCGTTGGTGTGGAGAACAGGGACAAGATATCCTGTTTGGCGTTCTTGGGCTGAGTAGGCTCCGCCTGTTGTTGCGTGGGTTGGGAAGGGGCATGGAAGTCTAGGCTGAAAAGATCGTTCTGTGGGGGAGCGGGAGCCGGTGCAGGTGCAGGGGCGGGAGCAGGAGCAGGAGCTGGGGGTTGGAGCCTTGGCTGGGCGGATTGTTGTTGAAGATGGGAAGTGGACAATAGTTGGTGACGAGAAGGCTCAGTCCGTTGGGGCTGAGCGGTGGGAGTTGGCTGGGTCGTGAAGTTCTGTCGCTGTTGGGTGGCAGGCTGGGCGGCTGGCGGTCCGCTGGTGCTGGTGTCTAAAGCAGAGGGATCCTCGGGAGGGCTACCCTCCATCGCCCACCTCCTCGTCTCGTACTTCGAACGAATGAACGACTCCATCTTGCTGCAAACCGAAGAAGATCAGAAATGGCTAAGCGTAATGTGCAGCGTCAACTCACTGATCGGGAGGAACATGGCCGGCCTTCAAATGGGCTTCCCAGTATTTGTTGGCGAGGCGATTCCCCCATTTCGAGATGGTCTGTATTCTCGGGGTTCAGCAAAGTTTCGTAACAAGGGGTCATATGAATCCAACCTCGAGTTGAATGGGCGTCCACGCGTCGAGATCAACAGATTTAACTTTGCTAATGTGTGTTCCCATAGACCGGTGAATACCAGAGCATCGGATGCACAAAAACACGCCGCTGGAAAGAAGGTATTAGTTGAGAGTTGTTTCTGTTAGTGTAGAGCTCACATATTCCACGAGGCCCAACGTGGATCTGCAAACGATGTCAGTGACGGATGATTTGGAGTGGGATGAGACACACACACCATTCCGTTTACAGTCAGCGCAGACTTTGTTATCTGGTTGTTTGAGTAACTCGCGGAGAGCTCGTGTGTTCGCTTCTGTCGTCTTTTTGTCCTGAATGGGCATCGCTGGCAGATGGAAGTCGGGAGTAAGGTGCGTGTACCTTTGACCGATATGGACGATCACCGCCACGCCCGAATCCAGTTTGCACTTGTAACGCCAATCACCATCTGCTCATCCAGGTCTGTCCCCCCAAATCTTAGTTCCACAGCTCAGCCTTTCGTAGCTGACGTGATCTGTTTAGTGCGAATGTCTCGGTTTGTGCGAGCCTCTAAATACCGGCAAGAAAAATTGCGTATCCATTTAGAGGCGGGCAACTGATCTGCGTCCGCAGCCATGTTTTTGGCCAACCTGCAAAGAAGGAACACACTTTAGATAACGTTAAAGTCACAGGCAGCGCTTGGGATACCAACCTGGTAGCTGCGTCAGGCGTGCGTCTTATCATCCCTTGTCGCACTATCCGTTGCTCACACACATCTAGAGTTATATCAGTTTGAACTGGAACGCCTCAGGCGGAGGAGCGTTCGCGATCTTGCCTCTCCCGAGTCCATTCCGTCCCATTTCGGGAACCTTTCCGTCAAGGCTGCCGGACATTGTTCCATTGGCCCGAAGCCACTCTGGTACTGTCCTAGACACTGCGTGGTCACCCTTCAACGACTCCGTTGTCGCATCCGGTGGTGAAGATGGCAAAGTCATGATCTGGAAAGTTGAAGCCTCTGCATTTGACG
>Ga0307514_10003446_pt1 | contig 15199 bp, 16 predicted proteins | sample 16_EM_MG_FD_203088 | JGI IMG/M metagenome (GOLD analysis project Ga0307514, IMG submission 203088) | Populus trichocarpa ectomycorrhiza microbial communities from riparian zone in the Pacific Northwest, United States - 16_EM | ecosystem: Host-associated > Plants > Roots > Unclassified | place...
ACGCGCTACACGACGTGTACGGTATACGTAGTACGGTAAAGCAACCCTTTCACTGGATCACATAAGAAAAAATCGTACCGTAAGTCCCAGTTACCCACCGAAGAGGCAAAACAAGAACGCACGCACGCATTGACACGTAAACGAAAACCGAAAAACACGGAAAGGACTGCTATAGGCTCGAATGCTCCCTCCCCTAGACCCTGTACACAGCAAAAACGAAAAAGAAAAGACAAAAAGGATATTGGTCCATCAGTTCAGTGTATCAGGATGGGATGTGTCCATGGGGGTATCTTTCTGTGAGACGTTCGTGAGCATTGAACCGTTCAGCTTTCAGAGGTAACGCGTCGGGGTCGGGAAGAGTGGTGGATAGGTAGCGCAGTCAAAGTGTCGTATAGGGAGGTGTTGGTGAATGGGAGCAGTAACAAGAGAAAGGCATGGGTATAAATATCTGGCGTCTAGAGGGCAGGTCCAGAATGTGGTAGAAATTACGACTGAGCGCTGTGGTGTATTCAGAGGAGAGGGGTGAGGGAATGAAAGGGGTTAAACATGAAAAGAACGTGATGTCAAACCATAAGTCCGGAAAGGTCGTTCAAGCAGTGCAGGTGAGGAGTCCTTGCAGTTCTGTTCCTGGGTAGAACCAGAACACCAGGGCGATGATGACATACCTAAGTTCAAACATAGGATGCGTCAGTTCCGATAATAACAAGAAAGCGGGGATCCGAGACGTACAAGCATATCAAGATCATTCCTTCTAACCAGTTCGACTTTCCATCTTGCACAACGTAGTTGACAGTCAACACGGAGAGGAAGAGGACGATCGACTCGAACGGGTCGAAGAGCATCGTGATAGGACGACCCATGATCCACCCTAGGGTGACGATGAACGGGATGACAAACAAGGCGATTTGCTGGAGAGATAAGAATAAGTTCAAGACGCCACACGTTGCCGGTGACAAAGGGGGAGCTTACGATGCTACTTCCAACAGCGACACCCAGACTCAAGGTCAACTTGTCCTTGACCGAAACCGTAACGGCGGTGGCGTGCTCAGCGGCATTACCGACAATGGGGAGCAAGATCAAGCCAATGAACTCTTTCGAGATTCCACCACCATCGGCCAACCCGTTGATCGAACCGACAAGCCATTCGGCAGTAACCGCCACAAGGACGGTGACCACAATAAGGAGGATGATGGTAACCGGCAGAGACAGCTCTGGTATTTCTACATCTTCGTCGTCATCCTCAGTCGCAACTGTACCACGTCGTTCCACATCCGCGCCTGGCTGTACATCGTCGTCGGGGTTGCGGTTGACAATGTGGGTGTTGCTATCCGCCGGTCCTTCGCTCGTACCTTCCTCCTTTGTTTCCTTGACGGGGGTGAGCGGTAACCTAAAGAGCTTCCTTGTCCTATCCTTCGCGCTTGGTCCAGTGTACCTGATCGACTCGATTCTAGCCTTGTCGTCGTACAGGGTCTTATGAGAGAAGAGCTGGAAGACGAGGTACGAAACGTAAACTTGAAATTGAAAAATGTCAATGGGCCGCTCTAGGGCAAGGGTTGTGAGAAAGATGAAACTCACTGAACAGTAAGACAATTGCAGTTCCATGGGAAAGTTTCAAGATGTCACGCTGTTCAGTATCGGTGTCAAACCCATCTATCTGGCTATTTCCAGCCACCATGTCGAACCTATTTCACGACATGACCATGAACAATGGAAAATTAGCAAACGTGCGCGAGGGCGCTAGGAAAATAGGCGCGGTGTGGACGACAGGATGACTCACGCGGCCGGAATGAGAACACCGATAACACTAAGGGTCAATAAGGACGAATTGAGTTGCGTGGCGCCTACAATGAATCGAAAGAGCGGAGAGGTTGAGGGTATGAGAGCCCATGTCGATGTGACCCCCCAAAGGTAGTCGTGAACGCACCGATAGCGAACCCTTGTTCGCTGAACTTGGTTCCACCCGCGAAAAAACATAAGCCGAGGACCTAGACGCACGGATCGAGTCAGGTGAGCTTGGACAGCCGAGTCGGGAGAAGCCACGATGAAAAAACTCACCAACACTGTCGTTGAGGGGGCGTGGTAGCAGGTCAGCAAGCAATGTTCCGGAGCGGATCGGAAGTGAAATAAAATAAAATAATAAAACTCACGAATGTTGCTCAAGATGGAACCAACGAGGGACGACTGAACGATCCGGAGCTCACATTTGATGAGCGCGAGAATCTACGAGACCGGGTTAGGCTGTCGCTGACGGACAGTCACATGAACATGATTTACTCACAGCGACAATTAATTCAACCCTGAGGGTGTTTAAAACGAGGCAGGGTGAAACGATTAGGGCACAGCCACTGCCAAGATTAACGACATCACTCACGCGTTACCCTGCGAGAAAACGCGTTTTGTGAGTGGGAGGATGTGAGAGGAAGAAAATTGAAGGCGAAACGGGGCACGCACAAGGGTGGCGTTGATCAATCCGGCTAACGTCTCACCAACACGAATTGACAATTCATCAGTGGCAAATGCCAACAACTGCGGAGCGGAGAGACGACAGTTAACGGTGAGGTGCAAGGGGGTGGAGCTGAGTACACGCATACTTTGGCAAGGGGAATGATGGCGAGGAAGGAGACTGTGGGAATTGAGCGCTCCTGACGGTCACGAAACATTAGAGAGTTACACACAGACGAATACCAGAGTATTCTCGTCGGGTCTGGCAAATTTCAGCGCCCACTGGAGATTAAAGGCGTGAAGCATAGCGATCAGTTTATGTTGATTGTGATATTTGGAATCCAAGGAAGCACGCACAGAGACCGGGATGAACACCAAGAGAACGTTGAAATCTAGTAAGCGGGTCAGGACGCCAGATACGCCGAGAAAGAGATAAGGCAACTGGACGCACAGGAGCCAAAGATGATAGTCCTGAGTTCGTGCAGAATGCCGGGTGGCTTGCCGACTTTATGCTCAGGTACGAACAGAGTGGAGACCCTCGTCCTGACTCTTTGCAAAAACGGCGGCGCCGGGGGGTTTGTCTCGGTACCCGCAGGAGTTTCCACTTTCGAGCCCCGACCACCCCACGTCATTCTCCTACGGAAGGATTGGGATGACGTGCGACGACCACGTTTAGGTTGTGGTTCTGAGAAAGATTTGGGTGGGGCTGTATGTGAGGGTGAGTGATAGCCACCTTCGTTGTTGGGCTCGTTATCTGCTGCATGTTGCGACGTTGACTGTTGGACCGAGTACGTTTCCGGAGTTGGTAGCGGACTCGTGGTGATGTGTTCAGCATAATTGACTGATGGTTTGGCTGTGCAATGCAGAGTATAAGGATTTAGTACAGAGTGTTGCGGGGTTCGGGAAGAGGAGGAGGAACGGAGGCGAATAAGCAACGAGTATTTATGTGGCAGTTGATCGGGGAATCGGGCAGCCTAGAAGGACTGGACTTACGCATTGGAGGCTCTTGGGATTTGCTTGGACGAAGGGGGTGGGGAGGGGGATGAGCGAACTTGGCGGTTGCCTGATGCAGCGGTTCCCACCAGATATATTGTTGGTTCACGTGGCAGTTCGGCCGAGCGCCCCAGCCGCTTGGGCCCGCAGGCCATTTTACTGCTTTTCACAAATCGTACGGTATTGGATTTCGTGAATAGGAGAGTCATGCCGTGCAAACCAGTGCTCACCACTATGAGTATATCCTAAATCCAAAAAAAAACAGGCTCAATCCAACATGCGAATCCAGCAGTCATTGCCTCATTCGGTATCCGATACTTTGCAGGGTTCGATCATTTCTGACGACCGTCGTGACGAGCCCTTCAGAACGGAAGCTATAGGTCAGCCACCGGTGTGGTTGATCATGCAGTGTTCATCCAGCACGAATCAGTAATAAAAACAGCCGAACGACAACGACGACGATGCAATGAGGACGTCGCTCGTCCCCTATTCATTTTTGGGACCATGGGAAACAACTATACTACCCACCCATGTACTACGTATGGATTCTACATTAGAGATGAGTGCGCAACGAGGTAGGTATACATTTCTAGCGAGACAGGCGACGACGGCGAAATATAGAGCAGAGTTATGGTAATATTTTAGTTTGCGACCGAGATCCGAAACCGATTAGCCGTTTGCTTCGATGTACAATACGCGGTGGTCAACTATAGGAATGCCGATAGAGTGGAGGATAAAAAGAAAGCGAGAAACGTCCTGGGGGGGGGGTATCTTGGCGGGTGGTCAAAGCGTGGTGAGGACCTTCCAGAGACCCTTTCATCCCTGATACGCGAAGGACACGGCACCGTACAGGCCGTCCTCACGTCCGAACATACCATGTCCATGAAGAACCTGCGCAGCCACACGTAGGTCAGTCACCCGCCGAGACACGCGAATTTCCAATGATGCTCACCTCCATCTTCCGGGCATGCCAACCGACGCCACTCGCGACATTGCCATTGGCGTCAGACAACCTCTGCAACTCATCCCTCCAGGGGTGTTCCTTCAACTCCCTCTTGAGCTCTCCCGCACACCACCCGGTCGCCGTATCCACATACCACCCCCTTCCACCCTTACTCCTGATGATCCTCCAGGTTCCAGCACCAGCTCCCAACCCGGACAGCATCGGTGCCGCCAACTCCACAACCCTCAGATTCGTCGGAGCCCGACCATCCAATCCGGTCGGCGAACTAAGACTGAACGAGAAGGGCGGGGTGGAGAGAGGCCGAATGATCTTGCTGTGCAGTGCCAGAGATGCTTGCCGAGAGCTGATACCCGCTCCTGGTCCGTATCCGAGGTCAGGGGAGGTTGAAACCAGCGTGAGGACTTCAACTTTATCAGCCTTGGTCCTCAGGAATTTGGCAATCACGTCGAGCGGAAGAGTAGGCATGAAAGACAGTCCCAAGCTCCTAAGCTTGGGCTGGGTTGGGAACACTTCCAAGATTTCGGGAGTAAGTGGAGTGCTGGATATGTCGAGGTATTCGAGTTGTCCTTTCGTGAAGCATGGGGCATGTTGTACGAGTTCGCTGAGCTCGTCCGCAGTGATGGGGGTAAAGAAGGTGCTATCACCGTACAGGTTCAGCTCTTTCAGTTCCCTGGCAGCAGGAGAGTCGATCAGGAAGTCGCAGATGCTCTTGCCGGTCAAGCGGATGCACTTTGCCAGCGAGAGTGAGTGAAGATGCATGCGGCCGGATGAGCCGAGCGTGGCCAATACTTCGGGGGTAACCCGGGTAGCCGATAGGTCAAGGTGGGTCAACGACGGGAGAGCAAGGACAAATCGGTTGAGGACGTTGCTCGGGATCGACTTCGCACCGCGGAGGCACAGCCTTTGCAGGGAAGGGAAGATCAAAGGCTCCTCAGTGAATCGGCCGTGTCGGCCCCGAGTGTCTTCGTCACCACTCTCGGTCTCGTTCGGAGTAATGAGGAACGTGTTGACGAATTCTGTCAAGGCGTTGACAAAGACGGCGCTGATACAACCTGTGAAATCCATCGCCTCAAGTTCCATGCACTCGCTGCGGCGGTCGCGTTCTTCCAAGTCGTCCTCGAGGACCACATCAAATCTGGAGCGGATAACCCTTCCTCGGCCAGGAAGTGACGCGGACCCACGGAGGAACAACTCCTTGATGACGGCCAGGTTAAGCGCGCCATCCATATACTCAGTACCACCGAACGTTTTTAAGTTGGGTGCTTCCTAAACGCGGTGATGACACAAATGACATCAGAATGGAGCCAAACTATTGAGCACGTTTATCACGATCATTGGGTCCGGTCTAGACTAACCTTCAAAATGACTTCCAGTCTTTCTGCGGTAACGAAGCGCGAGGACACGCCCTCTTCGATGGATCGGCGCATTCCAATGGTCCGGAAGTGATTGAAATCAATGTGTCGAACAAAGCGCCCGGGGCGACGGTCATAAACAGGAGGTACTGGGATGGGGGGAAAAATGCCACGAGTAAGCATAAGTGACCGGTTCGCAAGGATTATCATTAATGACGCCATACCGTATATTCCGGGCTCTTTCAGGGACATGACGCTCTGCACCGCAGTGGAGATTGATTTCAGCATCCTCCATCTCGTGGGACTCTTGCTCTTGTCGCGTAACCTCCACGGGCTCGGATCTCGGGAAGCGGGGGGAGACAGTAGCTACGGACATAACGAGATCGGGTCAGATTCAGTAACATAAGACGTACAAGGAGCCACTCGGTTGTTCGGCTAAAATAAGGGCTCGTACCTCAGGCGGCACCGAACCATCCAAATGGGCCATAATGTCCAAATGTAATTTTTCAGCTGTGTCCGAGTTGGTGTCCTTGGTAAAAATGGATCTCGCTGCCAAGGCTGCGTTTTGAGCCTGCTGAATGGACTCTCCGACGACGAGAGCAGTTGCTTGTGCTTCTGCCTCTCCGTCTGCGCCGCCTGCCAGCTCGTTGACTAGACAAAGCCAGCTCCGAGGCAGTCGGACTTCGAGGCGCCGCCATAGCCATGGCTTTGCCGCGTCGTACCAAGATTTATTCACAATGCATAACACTGCAAGGGTTCTGCGGACAGAGTGGTCTGTCCAGGAGGTAGCAGGGAAGGAGTTCGGAACGCCAGGTGGGGGGTTCGGAGGCCCACCGACGAGAGGGTCGAGGGATGGAATAAAGCTGGGGACGCCAGCATAGAATATGTGTGCACAGATGGCCTCGAGCAGTTCTTGAGGAAAGTCGTCGAGGGTTGGGCTGACGGGTTGCTGGGGAGTAGTCATGGTTGTGAGAAAGGTGTGGTGCGAATATGAGTCCAGTTCCTGGACGAGGTCACCATATATACTAGAGGACACACCCCGCATCACGTGCCCGGAGCATGAAGGTCGAGAGAATTTGCTCCGGGTGGCGAGGATCCGTGGGTAACACGTAAGCGGATCAGTGCAGCCTAACATTTAAACGCACGTTGCTTCCGTCCTCGCCCCCTTTCCTGTCACCATCACGATGAGCGGTAATGCAATTCAGGACAGGTGACCTTTTCTTACCTCAAATACCCAGCGACGAGCTGCTTTGAAAAACTTACTGCATGCGGGGTGCATGGGGTAGACGGAGGACCATCGGAGCGTTTGTACTTCGGGGATTCGCTGCATTCTTCGATTTTCGTTGCCCTTTGCGACAATCTTCTCCGCTTCGAATGTTCCATCCAATTCAAAAACCCATGGGATTGTAAGCGAAGCTACGGGGTAACGCTTTACCCCAAACATCTCAGGTGAGGAGTCAATTTCGAACTTGCAAATCCCAGGGGAACCTGTCTGGGGTTTGTGCCCAGGGCCTGCCGCCATCGGGCGCCCTTCCCGCCCTGGGACGCACTCGTGACCTTCCGATCGGGGGTCGAGTTGCCGCATTCGGACTGTTCGTCAAAGTTTCATGGTGGATGTGGGCCAATCACTCGTACGGAGACGGGCCTTCGCGTTCGCCTTCCTCCTTTCTATGGACCGCACAAAGGCTTTGTGAACGGGTACAGTCTCTTCTATATTTGTTTCGGGGTTGTTTCAAATGGATCACTGCGGACGAGGTACGCACAATATCTTCGGTACTCAATACTGTTGCGTTGGGGACACACATGTTTTGTGCGCCTTCTTCGCGCGTGACCAGACATATCACAAAATACACCGCTTGTCACCTCCCCCTTCAAACGTTCCACGTTCGAACATGGTGAATGACCGCATTTCCACTCCCACGAACGTTTGTTGACGGAATCGAGAACATTTATAACGAAGGAGCGCTTCGAGGAACGGAACCCTTGACCATCACCACATACGAGTACAATATTACTCTTAATCATGAGCGGTAATGTAATTATGGGTCAAGCGCTGACTGGTTGCCGATTCGACCCATTAAAACCCGGTAGCAATAAGCGAAATACCGGAATGTATTCGAAGATCCCAGGCAGAAGTGCCGAAAATATAGCGGGTTACCGTTGACTGACGGAGAAACCGGTGTCAGTGACCTCTTTTACGAAGACCCTGGATCAGAGTCCGACCCTTCGGGCGTTGAGAATTGAAGCATAAAAACGATCAGGATGGGCCACAGATCCAGACACTCGTCGTATGTTTACTCCAGTATCATCGAATTCAGACTATCGAACTCAAATGCATGGACATTCACCTTCGGGGTCGATAGAGCGCAACGGGCATTGTGGAGTAGAATGCATCCGGGACCATCCAAATTTTCTGTCACATCAGAGGTCCAAATGTACACAGGAGAAAAGTCCCATCTAGAGGTTCACCGATAAAGGTTTTATCCGAGTGGGACCATAGGCCGTTCGCCTCCATCGGTGTTGCGTTCGATGGAACATTCGTATTCGAACGAGGGTGGTGAGAGAAAACACAAGAAGACCAACGGTAGCAGACCCGGACATAGTACAAGCCCTTCGTCGGGGACTTCGGCTCTGATAGAAGTGACCGACTACTGGCCCTGTCGCCGGTTTGGTGAGCCTTAGCCTTCACATACCGGACCAGTTTGGGGAACGACCTCAGGCTGTTTAGAGAGTCTGAATCACCGGAGTCTGGGCAACGGCTGCACTTGCCAGTCTCGAACGGCGGCTCATTCCAATCATGGCCAAGGTCTCTTTGGTAAGGGTGACGATCAAGAGACTGAGTTCGAGCCGGAGAGAACCCGTCGTGGCTCGTCCTTGCCCTCTCTGGCCGGCCTGTTCAAAAATCTGCTTGCCGACACTCACTTGGGCGTGTTCCTTATCCCGTACAGCGTTTCGGAGCGCAGCCGCAGCGCCTCTGCATCTAAAACGTCCAAGCCACCCACACCGGTCCTGTAGCCGGTCAGAATGTTTAACAGATCGTGCGCTGCGACAGAACAGGCTGGTACCCGTGGTGGGGGTTGCTGGTAAAATTTTCCTGATATGGGTCGGCTGGCCGGTGGGTTGAAATGGGCAATTGAGATCAAGATCTACAGCTTGCAATTGAGGAGCCAATGCCGGAACCGTTGCCTGGTTTTCATCAAGTTGGCCCCCTACATCAGTAGACCCCCGGGCGAGTACAAACTGAGCTGCCTCGCGTACTTTGAGGGGGACGGTTGTTCTGTGTCGTCTCGGAGCTAAAAAAAGTTGCCTTTCCTGGGATCCGATACCGCTTAACACAAGCATGTCGGAAAGAGCAGGATGGTGTACTGATTTGCCTGCCACAAGATGCATCCGCAGATCAGTGGAAAATGCTCGAGGAAGCTGTCGGACTGGCGCCAGTGCTGGTGTGGCGTGCGCACGTGCACCGAAGTTCCCACGTTGTAGCGCTCAGCCACCATGGGGCGCGGGACTGAGTTTACAGTCGACAAAACGAAGAACTTTTGTATCGAGGTGCGCTTTATTCCATTCTCCTCACCAGCAATTTGCTGTCATACCCAACCTCGGCTTATGCGGCCACACTGAATCACCAGCGGGCACTGGTCAACGTTTCACACCTCCGCGGTTGTCCAGAATAGCTCATGTATTTCATACCGATTTGTATCAGCAGGCCTGTTCAACGGTGCTGGTCGCATTCACCATCCGAACCACCGGGACCAGTAGCTGTGAGTTCCTGCTTGTCGGATCGCCCATTTGGGCACTTTTGGCTGGAGAAACCTTCGGCATATCACCTGAGGGTACCAAAACGTGCGCTTGACGTGTTTGACAAAGTCTGTGATTTCCTCAGTCTTGCAACCCTACTTTATGTGATTTCACGTGCCGAAACTTGCCAAACATGCTGATTTTAGCCCGATCAACGGATTCGTAAATTTCCTGATACCTTTCGAACTGTATGACCTGTGACAAACCGGAGCATGCAGCAAAGACTATTACCCCCTCATTACCCCGATGCTGAACCGAGTTCCCACGGGTGCGGTTTACAGCACGTAAAAGTCGTATTGCATGATCATCCAAGTTAAGGACACGGCTGCAGGGTGATCACGTGGTTAGAAGGATCAGGTCTCCTTGAGGTTGAACCTATCAGGGTAGACTCACTTGAAACGACAACGGGGCCAAGGGTCCCCAGTCCAAACGACGCGGTCCGGAAGATGAGCAATTCGGAACCGAAGTGAGCAAATGCAAACAAGTACGTGAAAAGCGTCAAGTCATATATTCTACCATTACAAGATACATGCCGTCAGCAGAAGCCCTTACGGTGAGATGCGAGCGGGGCACACACGTTTTTGAATTGATGTTGTAGGCTGCGTAGAGACGCACGACACCTGAGAGAGCCGTCCAGACAGCGAAGGTCCTCGCCTGCAGCCCTGTCACTGCAAACGCAAAGAGCTCCTGTCAGCGGACGTCGTGACCAGAAACACTGCACGGAATTCCGAACCAAGCGGTGGTGCAACATTGCCGTATATCCGTCGAGTCAGCTTCAATGTGACAAAGTTCTGTGCAGCGTTGAAAAAGGCCATGCCAGCAACGATCAGTTGCCACTTAGGCAGCAATCCCTCAGTCTGGGGGATATATCTGGAGACTGTTCTCCCATCTGCTCAGCAAAAATTCACGAGGAACGTTCACCAGCTCACCTGCGTCAAGGAGGGACATCGTGGATGGGATAGCGTGACCGGTTGTCGTGACAGGTGACAATTCCCGTCTGGCAACGCGATCCGAGTCTAGCGTTGAAGCTGCCGCAACAGCCACCTCCCCTCCGTCCTCTTTCCACTCCTGGCCGCATGCACGCTTGCGTCTAAAGGCGCATACAACGGTCATGCTTGCTGCTGACCAGCCACTCCACCGTGCAGATTCACTCCGTAGTGTCAACTCGGCTGCCTCCAGCGTGTCACTCTCAAGAAAGCCCAGAACGACAGGACGCCGTTCCCGTTCACGTTCAGCCGCTCCGGAAACGAGGAGGAGCCCTTCAATATCTGAAGGTGTTAACGGCTCATTGTCAGATGAACTATTCGCTTCGTACTCTACTCTGAAATCCCGTTCCGCTGGTCACTCTCCGCTCCATTCTCCGGGTTTCAACCTACCCCCATATACTCAGCCCTCCTCCCCTTTCCTCTTTTCTACCCCTGCTCAGCGACGGCCTTCAAGTGCAGACCCGACGATTCCCCAACCCGAGCCCCCATACTTTCGTGGGAGACATCAGATATCGGGGCCGAGTAAGGTGAGCACGACCTGGATACCGCATGCACTGCGCGCCTTTCCTTTCTTCACTTTGATTCTCAACCAACATGTGCCTGCAGGTTCAGGCGTCGAGACGTCCGCGTAGTGTCCCCCGTCGTGCTATGGGCTCGATTTCCTCGGACTCTTCCAGAGGTCCTCCCACTCCGGTCGACTTTTCCACGTCGAGACCCGCACGTCGAGATCGGCCACGGGATTCATTGCAATCAGGCACTTCGTCTTCTCTTTACCCCGCTTCGACACAAACCTCATCCCCGTTGGACCGCGCGCTATCTCCTCAGTCACATTTCGAACAGATGCCAGAAGTCGTCGAAGTTCCCACGCTAGCGGAGAATGAGAGTGGCTACGGGTACTTCGATACAGACGACGTCTCGCTTCGCTTGCGGTTACTGGTGAACAACAACTATTTCCTGCCGCCAGCCCATTCTAAGCCTACGATTGCGGACCTCTCCAACTCCGATGCGGCGAGGAGAACCCCCAAACCCGTCGCCCCCGGCTTCTTTGATATCTTCCGCATTGGAAAGGCCAGGTCGAAACCTCCCACTCCTGTGTCCCTAGAACCACCGCGTTTACGTGCGACTTCTGAGTCCAGCACACAGGTCAACGCGCTTCCTTACGCCGACACAATGCCTGGTGCGACTGGCACTCCCCAGATGCCCGCAGAGATCCCAGCACGCGTCATGGTTCTACGTGAAAAGATGGAAGACCTCATGATCGCCGCGAAACAGGCTGAACAAGAATCAAAGATTCGCGCCGAACGAATGGCAGAGCTTCAGGAACGTAATTTGGATCAGGCTGAACGATTTGATGGTATCATTGATCCTACGGACGCTGTCGATCTCCCACCCCCGACTACCAAGTATCCGTTTACGATCCAGACCTCAGCCCTTCAAGGACTCGGCGTCGACGATTCAATAGGTGCCGCGATTCTCGCTGACCGACTCCCCCCACCGCGAAGCCCCGGTTTATGGACCGTCACCGAGGAGGATGAGAAGTGGCGACGGTTGCTGTTAACTCAAGCTGTGGGACATTCCCTATCAAACACGCCTGATTCCTGGGCTTCTCGGACCCCTGTCAGACGTCCTAATCCCACTACCTCGATGCCTTCTACGACCCCACGTTCTCCCCTCTCACCTACTCCACAACCCCCTTCCCCCACTCCCCAAACCCAGACATTATTCAACGAACCGATCCTCCTCCCTGATGCTCTACGAAAACGTCTCCATAGTCCCTCGTTATCTCATCTCACCCCTTCACCAAAATTACAACCGCTTCACCTGGGTCGGAAACAGTCTGCACCAGATATTCATAATGTTTCTAGGCTTTCACCAACCCTCGGAAGCTCGTACGACCCACCTGTAAGAGCGGAGACGCCGGTCGCTCCCACCTTTCCTTTGTCTCCCGCACCTAGGACTGCGATGGGCCCGGGGAGTCCTGGGATCAAACAGCTTGTAAACCCTATCTATTCGTTGAGTCAGAGCGATCTGGGAGATGGCGGAGAATCTGGAGTCGGGGGCCCATCAAGTTCGCCTACTTCTTCTTCCGGCAACGATCAAACCAGTGGCCCATCGGTTCAGGAGATCTTGTCCGGTCAACGTGAGGGAGAGGAGATGCAGACAGTGCGGTCGATTTTGGCGCAGGCAGCCCGGACGGCACAGTCCACGAGATCGATGAAGTCTACTAGATCTGTGAGGTCGCTGAGGCAATCGGTGGAATCGGAGAAGCCGCCAAATGTGCAAGCGGATCAGGCCGATGAGGGCCATGAAAGGACGTTGATGAGTCCTCCGCCTTCTACTCTTCCTGTTACCATCGAGCGTGCGGTGGTTTCTCCAAGACACACTCTGGGGGCGGAAAGCGAGGCGGGGACGAGTAGTCAGTTCGAGGAAGAGGATACAGAAGAGTGGTTTGGATTGCACGACGATAGCGGGAGCCGAGATTCTTCCGGAGCCTTCCCCCGCACACGGTCTATGCTCTCATACCTTGCCCCGCCTTCACCGACTGTTTCCGCTTTCTACGACGCACTGGAAGGGAGGAGAGACTCTGAGTCTTCACCAGCTGGGGCCGATACCGATGTCGGAGCTTCCTCAGGGCCGGAGACGTTTGTCACCGCCGACACACGAGCCTCCGTTTACTCACCACCACCCAGACTGTCCACTTCTATCCCACCTCAACCACTTCCACCACCTCCGCGAAGACGTCCGCTGGCGAGTCCCAGCTCCCGCCGCCCCTCAACGTTGAGGCAGGAGCCGATCACCATATGGGAACCTGAACCATCTTCACCTCCACTGCCCGGCATGAGTGGAGAGCGGAGGGGGACTGGGTTCTCGCTGGATCTTCCCCGTGGGCCTGAGAGAGGGGAGTTTTCGAGAGCCGCGGCTGAGGAGGCTGCGCAGGGTGACGCGTCAAGGATGTCGATCTCGTTCTTTGATAACATCCAGAGCGACTTGAATGAGCTGGATGAATCTTCGAGCTCGGAGGAAGAGTCGGAGGCTGATTCGGACCTTGGGGGACCCTTCGAGGCACCGGTATTTAGGAACCCTGACACGCAGACCATCTCCATCCCTGGCCGACGATCGATTTCTTCGACGACGACGCGACCGGCCCGCCCTACGCTAATGCGGCTTGGAAACAATTCGACCCCTCAGCTTGGGTCCTCTACGAGCAGTGCATCGAGCTTCAACCAAATGCGGAATGACTATCCTGTGTTCGATCCGATGTTGTTCAGAGGACCGGTCGGGAATACACCCACCACTCCAACGACGAAGACTTCCTTCTTCACATCGCTGACACCGAAGAAGCAGAAGCAAGGTGTGTCGTCGGCGGATTACCACGATCCAAAGGCGCGGTCGTTTGAGGATGAACACGGTGCCGGTCCGTCAACATCGAATCCTGAGTTGACATTCCTCGATATGGAGAGTGAGAAGGCGTCGAGTGTGTTGAGCCACGGGAGTCAGGAGACAGAGGAGGTGAGGAAGTCACATGATGAGTCGACGAAGATTTTGGATGGGCTGGTGTTGCAACATCTGGAGAAGGAGAGGGACACGATTAAGAGGATTACGGAGAGCAATCGTGCTGCTAAGCGAAAACCGTGACCTCTGTCCCCCTGCCCTCATCGCTTTCCTCCATTCCCACTACGTTCCGCTGCCCCACCCCACGATGTACATCAACCCCCACTATCATTACCCATACGCTCCTTCAAACGATACCTTCATCCCGCTACATATTTTTTGCGGTGCCTGCTTTTGTATAATTTGAGACTTGTTTTTCCCATTCGTGTCCCTCATTGCAGTTTCCCTTACTCATCTCCTTCACCGTCTTTCTCACCGGCTTTTACTGCGTTTTTTCTACGTTCTGCTCGAATTTGGGTGAACCGTTGCTCTGTTGTTTCCATATTTATCGCATTTTTTAAGTTTAGATTCCCTGCATCACGCACGCGCCCGCCCTTGCCCGTACCTCCCTTAACGTGCTCTGCTGTGTACACGAGTTCATCCCCTTTGCATTCTTTATTTCCCTCTCGGCCTTCCCTCACAGGGAACTTTATCGGTTTATCAACAGATATCACTTGTCGTATATATACCAATAACTTTAGTTGATTCCGCTGGGTTGGTTACAATTCGGGATCGAAATTAAAGTGTGGCTCTAGCGTACATTGTGGGTAGGATGAGTGTTGATGCATGAATATTGGATCCCCATTGGTTCTAAGCTTAAGATCTCTCTGGGACACCAGCCAGTGGGTGTTATCGTAGAGCAGCAGATGGTGGCTGACACGCTGATCAGGAGACCTGGGAAGAATGAGAGGGTTTCCTGATGCTCAGTATCTCCTCACGACCCCGCCTGCCTTGAGGCTTCTCATTTCTCGCCTCGCGTTCTCATATTACTTCCATCCTTGGTTCCTTACGTCCACAATCGCACGCTAGCCACCAAAACTAACCGCAAACTTATGGATCGATACGGCGAAGGGTACAACTCGTATTCCTGGCATCAGGTGCGTGGCGCAGTTCCTATTCCTCGTATCCTCCGCTTGTATGTCTGCTTTTAGGAAGAGAAAACTGACGACCCTCCCTGACTCTCTTTCTTTTGTGGGTGCGCTGGAAACCTCATGGTAGTCTCACGACCAGGC
>Ga0307514_10003447_pt1 | contig 15199 bp, 10 predicted proteins | sample 16_EM_MG_FD_203088 | JGI IMG/M metagenome (GOLD analysis project Ga0307514, IMG submission 203088) | Populus trichocarpa ectomycorrhiza microbial communities from riparian zone in the Pacific Northwest, United States - 16_EM | ecosystem: Host-associated > Plants > Roots > Unclassified | place...
TAGCAACAAACCATCTCATCTTTGCCACATGTGCCATCCAAAATGCACAAATAAGATTTTCTCCATAAACCCAACTCATTATCTCCTCTAGAAAATTTCATACTCATTTGCAAAAACCATAGAATTTTCAAATAAGATATGAGCCGAAACCCCTAAACTCTTCCAAAATTATTAATGGAAAATAATTAGGCCATTCCACTATATTTAAAAAAGGTGAAAAGACAATTGTATCCCTCCACAAATCTTTAATGATTAATGCGCCATGTAATAGTACTACAGTGCCCCCAACACAAAGGCATTTAGTATTTTTGGGAAAGGCAAAAACATCATTTCATTATTGTAGTGAATAGTGAAATGAGTCTATGTACAATGTTTTTGCCTTCAACTTTAGCTTATATATATATATAATTTGATCTTCCACCATTCCTTTATCATGGGAATAAGGGTAAACCTCGTTCTCTTAAATTAGGTAGTTATAAGGGTTCAAATCAATGCTTAAAGATCTGACAAGCACTAGGAATAAAAGAGAAAGAATTTACCCTTGTTAATTGATTAATTAACTTACAAGTTGTTAGTCTTCTAATTAATTATGCTACTTGTTAATTGTTCTTCCTTTCTATAAAAAGAAACTACAACTAGGAACTGAACCTTGAGTAGAGATAGGTTGCATCATGAAATTAGATGGAATATAGGGTTTGAAGATTTTAAACCTTAAGAAAGATATTATCTCAAGTAGCACCACACAAGAACAATAATAGGTAAAGAAGAACAAGAGTTTAAAGCAAAAAAAGGATAAATAAAGTATGAAAGTAAATAAGTACTTGTAAAAGAAAGTCAATAAAAGCTATAAATAAAGGAGATATTGAAAAAAAAAAGGAAAAAAAAACTATATATTGAATAAATTATAGAAAAAATGCATATGTGGGGTTGGACATTGTTTCTAGCTATTGGATTGCCTATTTATATTGTTACAATGTTTGCATTTTATCTAAATATTAAATTCTAGTCCTACATAGAATGTTTATATTAGATTAGAAGTATATACATGCTGATAATCACATGAATCCTACATAATTGATAACTCTAACTAATTTAATCTTTAGAGGACTCCTATTATGAATAGGATTGAACCTTTTGGTTACTTGTGCATGCTTAAACTTTTATGGTTGATTGGTTTTTTTTGGTTGATCATGACTTTAAGATATTTCATCAACCATTTTCTAATTTCCTTGGTTAATTAGGACTCTTCGAGCTTGGATGATTCTACTAATCATGATCTATTTTAGCCTTTCTTTATATGTTTAAATATGAACAATTATTGTTCTTATTTGGTCAACACATGAATATTTATTTTTAATGTAAACAATGCCCCATATATTCTTTTATTTTTTAATTGAAGGAATATTTTCCTATCATATTTGTATTGAAATCGATCAATCGATTTGACGTCAATGACATGGCAAGTCACATTATTCATAAAAAACTATGACCATGTTCTTAGGTATATTTGACATGTCATCAAATCAAATAAAAAAACACAAGCATACTCTCTCTATTCTAGGTGTGACTTGTAGGATTATATGAAATGTATGTTTATCCTGCAATCAACCTACAAAACCTACAATTGATGCCCAACTCATTATCTACTTCATAAAATTTCCTGCTCATTTCAAATAAAATATGATCTAAAAACCATCAACTCTTTAAAAAATGACACCTTCATACTCCTCCCTTTATTTTACTAACTATATCCTCCTTATCTATTGATGCCCTAAACAATGCTCTAGTCAATATGTCTGGAGAACCCCCTAGTCTATACTAAAAAAGAACTCACGAGGATGAAAGAAAAAAAGGCTTTTTCTTCGAGATCCTTAACATTAAAAATAAAAAAAAATTCTTTCATGGTCTTGAATTGTGAAAGCAAATTCTATGAGCTAGATAAAAAAAAATACAATAATGCTTTAATGAAAAATGAAAACACTATTTTTAACACGATTCAACGGACAACTTCTTACTAAGTTTGAAAAACCATTGACTATCAAATTCTTATTTCATGTTTATGTGCAAGAAATTGTATTTTGCTAGTTTTTTTTCTTTAAAAAAGAGATAGTAAAGCTCATAACCATTTGAACATCTTAGACGATCTACTCATTTTCCATATCACAATTACTAATAGAAACACCCGCACATAAACCTTTATTTGATTAGAAATTCATGGTTGCATTAGTCTTATCATCCAATGAACCAATAAATAGAGGAATTTATCATGGACTATAAAAAACAGAACCTCTTTCAAGTATATGGAAATAAAAGCTAGATGAAGAGTGACTAATTTATTTGCTAGGAGTTGGTCGCTTTTAGTATGAAATATCTAGAAACTTTTTACGTAGGGTCTTCTAAAAAAGTTTTAATTTCCTCACTCCAATCCTTAAATGGATCAAGAACACTAGTATTGTTAAGACCTTCTACTTGTACTTTATAGAAAATTTCAGTAATAGTTTTGTTACTACTGTTTTGTGTATTTTTTTTTATCGTGGAATCTATGTTGCCTAGTCATCATCGCATCCTTGTTGGACATCAATAATAATTGATTAATCAGCAATCCTTTTAAGAATGATAACAATAGTTAATTAATAAATAATCCTTACAAGGATGATGCCATGATGATCCAAGACTACTTTATATCCTGACCTGTGTTTAGCTAAGCTGTTAGCCTCTATGTTATTTCCTCTCACTATAAGAACAAAAACAAGACCATAAAACCTATGAATAAGGTTTGTGGTCAATACGTGGTATAAAAGTTAAGGTAAAATGTTTACACTTATATTTCATAACTAACTAATTAATAATAACTTACAAATCTCCCATCATTGTAATTGATTTAGCTCCTAAATCTAAGAGTATTTCCAGCCCTATGTTTAAGGTCTTATATTCAACTTGATTGCTAGTGTAAGGAAAATTAGGCTAAAATAATAAGGTCACTTTATAACCCACTAGGATATTATTAACACCCTCGCACCAATCATGTTCTTTGTTTTTAACCTATTAAACCATAATTGTCATGGAACAAGGTTTTCCATAATGATGTTGATGCCTTGTTCTATCTCATGATTGATGTTGGTTTACAGGTGATCAACTAAGAAATCTACCAAAGTTTGGCCTTTAACTATATTTTATAAAATGTAATGTATGTTAAATTCAAATAATGCTAAAGCTTATTTGCCAATATGACCTCTTAAGAAAGGTTTTATTGTATTTTATTAAATAAATTTTACAAATAACAAATATATCAATTGGTAACATATACTAGTATAGCTTAACAAAAGTGAGATACAAAGACATACATAGTTTTGCTATCAATGTATAACATTCTTAAACTTTTGTAAGGATATGACTGTGATAATGCACATCTTGTTCATGCGCAGTGTCATTTTATTGTGTCAATATGTTGCCAATTCACCCATCTATTATTGAAATGTATAGCCTCAGGGGTTTCTTAAGCCTTGGTAGGTCATATAATTGAGGTTTAGTGAGATAAGTCTTTATGTTTTGAAAAGTAGTTTGTTGCTTTTTAGTCCATTAAAATCATTAGAGCTCTTTCATTTCAACAACTTAGTAATAGGCATAATTTTCCCTATAGTGTTTGTGATAAACCTCCTTAGAAAATTGATCTTGCTAATAGAACTTTGAAATTATTTGTTATTCTAAAAAGGTTGTACTTTCATGATTGCTCTTGCTTTATTTTTTTTTCTATATTTATGCCTATTGATGCATTAAAAATCCTAGAAAAATTCAAGATGTTGAGGGCACATTAAACTATGTGCTAAGAGCTTGCCAAGCAAGCCGAGAGGTCTCAAAACCTTAAATGGTGGAAACCACTGCAGGAGATAAAGAAGAAATAATCCAGCCAAGTACTGTTTGGTCCTTATACTGCCATACCATATAAGCAGAACTAAGAATACCTTAGGCTTTTTGTTCATCACTAGAAAATTAAAGAGGACTCAGTTCGGAACCATCAATGATTCCTATAAGACCATAGCTTCAGAACAGAGAAATTAATTGAGCACTCCAAGCAAGGAAGTTAGTTCCATCAAGTTTGATGGAGATAACTTAAGATGGAAGGTGAAAGGTAGTGGAAAAAAAAAGCATATGTAGTAGTAGCCATAGGATCGACAAAAACGTTAGCTATAAATGGCTTTGATACCTTGAAAGAATTGAAAGAACTTTGGAAACCTTGTTAGAGACATGTATATTCTCTTTCATAAATAACCAAAGTTATTACAAGAGATAAGAGAAAGAGCTTATGTGTTCGTTACAAGAGATAGAAATTACATGAGATATTTCAATACAAGTTAAACGACAATTGCTCAACATTATGCTAAGAGGCAACGTCGTTTGCAAGCTATCTAGTTTAAAATCAATGGTTTTTATCCTTATCAACATGTTTGTGCAGATTCTCACTCAACTATAAAAGATAAGAAAACAACACAATAAATAAATAAATGACTAGAAACCAAGAAAATCCAAAAGAAAAATACCTTAACATGGCAATCTCCATCCTAAATAGAATTGTGGAGACACCATATTCATACATTAGGAAAACACAATAGCACCATTCAATAACAAAGAAGTGTATATGCATTAAAAATCAAGGCGAACTAAGTCCAAAGAGAAAAGAACAAAACTAAATAAATAAATAAAACAAGATCACTTTTAAAAAAGAAGAAGAAGAAAAAGCATACAAAGATAAGGATAAGTAATCAATGAAAATACCTCACGTGAACAAACAGATATAACAAGCACCCTAACCTAAAACAATGGTGAAGGGCAACGTCCTCCACAAATATACAAGGGAAATAAATTGAAGAAAACATCATAAAAGCATAGCGTGAAAGGAAAAATGAAAAATAGATTTGAAGGGAAAAAATAATACACTACCTAGTCTTATAATAAAAAATCCACAAGAAATTGAAAGACTAAACGTAACACAGAAGAGCTAGAAATGATTTTAAAAGCACAAACATTTAATATTCAATCACAACAATTGTACAAAGAAGGAAAAAACAAAAATATAAAAAGCAAGACACTAATTTCAACCAACAGAAAAAGGAATAACATTTTCTCTCTTTCCAAAGCATTTTATAACCAGAGTTGCGAGTGTGGGAGCTTTGGTATTGAAGGAGAAACACCCCTGAGGGCATAACGTGGTGATAAAAAAGAAAAGAAAAGGGCATTTGACGCAGAAAAATCAACGATCTAGAAAAAACCAAACCATGTTGAAAAAGAAACTTTTATCTGGTTGCACGCCACAACCTCCACATCCTCCACTCTCCCATAAAAAAAGCATTGAAACCCAAAAACTAACCAAAAAGTCAAACAAAACAAAGACCAACAACTCTCCTAACAATATTGAGAGAAATAACATCCACACTTATCAATCAATAACTTGCCCAAATAATTCTCATCATATCCCTACCGAAAACCCTAGCCACCAAGAAAACATTGTGTCGATTGAGTGCGGTTTCTTTGTATAAAACACATTAGAGCCCAACCTAGCTAGAATTAAAGCTAAGAAAGCCATGCATTTGGCTTAGTGACGGTCGAGTTCCCTCTCCGTCGACAATAACTAATGATAAACAAGCTTAGCTGACCTCCACAAACTACTCTTCACTGAGCCTCAGTAGTAGCGGGGAACACAACCGAAGCATGAAATGAACTGTTGTCTTATGAAATAAATAGGAGAAAAAGCATGAAAAACATGGTTGTAGACACGCCACGTAGCCTAGGGCCTAAAACAGAAGGGGGAAAAGTGCAAATTCATAGTAAAAACACTCTTGCTCTACAATTGTATTATTCAACGGATTAGCTTTTTTTCTTAATGTGGAAGACATATGTCATTTTTCATCACAAAAAATATAATCATCAATAACTTTCATCACCATAAATACAATTGAGTTATAAAATGCATCATCTACATCAAGGTGGAAAAGGATACATATACCAATTAGCCTAATTATACCACTTTTCTAAACAGGCATGTATCATAAAATAATCAACATAAAATTTAAATGAGCAACTAATGATTTGATCAAAATATATTTTAAGCTAAATTGGTTTGATGTGGTTGGGTAAGGGCTGTAATTTGACCCCTTTTATAAAATATAGCCCATGATTTTTTCTTGTTAATATTCTTTTTGATGTTTCAAATTTTGGTACAATTTATTTTAGTTATAATATATTTTTCATACAAATAAAACCTTCACTACCAAAAAAAATAATTAAAAAAAGAAATGAAAATGTCAGCGGAAAATATGATGTCGCTATTTATCGATGAAAATTACAAAGAAGAAGTTATATTTGTAATTTTTTATGGAAACAAAGATGAAATAAAAAAGATGATGTTTGCTATTCTGTTGGCATTTTTATTTGTCAAATTGTCGATGGAATTTCCATCGGCAATTTTAAAAGCAATTAAAACCTGATAGTCCTCCCCCTCCCTTTTTATTTCAATTCAAACTAGAACCCCATTTCTTTAAATTTTTGACAAGCCCCCTCTAAAACTTGGCCACCTAACCCATCAGTACCAATGCAAGTTCAATTTCATAGTTCCATTTCTAGTCAAGCTTCACTCCACCAAGTAAGAAAACCCGACCATTTTTATTGTAACATCCATTTATGTTTAAAGTTAATTTATTGATATTTGTTTGTAGAATTTGTAGTTTGTATGTATATTTAGGTGTTTAAATTGTTTTGAAATGATAATTTTTTTTTATATTAATGTATGATTCTTATTTTAGTGTTTGTTTGGGATATGGAAGAAATGGACTTAATTTTTCACTTGATGAAATTGAGCATGATTTTGTAACTTAGATGTATTAGAATTGAAGAAATCATGAGTAATCTAATGGGTACCAATTAATTTTTTTAATCAATTTTATAGTTAAGTTGGAAATTTAAAGAAAATCAATTTTGTGTGAGATTGATAACAATTAGGTTGAATTACCTATCATTAATGAGTACCTATTGATTTTTTTTTTGTCAATTTAGTAGCTAGAATATGGCTAGTGTAGTTTGAATATTAAATTACTGGCTGAATTCAGATATCTTTATCCAAATCTTGTTGTGATCATTATATAATAAAAGAGGTATTTTACTAAGGTTATTAAATGGGCTTTCCACACTCTAATAATTCAAATTGACGTGTATATGGCTTTCCTTCTTTATATTTTATTAGGGAAAAAAACAATTTTTAATGATGAGAGGGGAAGAAAGAACTATAGGTAAAACTTCATGGTCATGTAATTCTCAATTGGATAGCAAATCCATATTAAGTTTAGTTTCTTTAAAATTCTTAATGATGCTTAACTTCCTAAACATTTATATGGGAAAGTTTGCATACATTCATAGATTTAGCATATACATGTTGATAAATTTGTTAAAACATAGTTAATGGGCATATTTAAGGTGAAATTAAAAGTGACATCCTCTCACTTTTTGGATTAAAACTTTGTTAGAATTTAATCTTCAACATAAGTTCTTTAACATGTAACATTAACATGATGTAAATAAATTATGGGTAAATGAGAAATTGATCTCAAATATTCTTAATGTTTATAAAGTAGAAAGTTGAAAAGTTAAAATTAAGCCCAAAAAGCACAATAGCTTTTAGAGGAGAGAGGTCCTAAGCAAAATGGGCTTTGGACATAAACCCACACGTGCACGCGTGCTGGTTTAGCCCGATTCATGCTCAAGCTTTAGGCCGAGCCTGGACTTTGCCATAGTCAATGATGAACTATTTTTATAGCCTATTATTTGTCCAATCTAGCATGTGAATGTTAATAGTCTTTTCTAGAAGCTTTTATCGCAAATCTGAAAAGTTTTTTCATCTAAAAAAAAATTAGATTTATGGCCACTATGTTTAAATTGAACTTTTAATTTATGGTGATTAATCAAAGATTGATAATGGTGGGAATTAATTTTGATTATTACTAAAATTAATGCTTTAACATTTTAGCTTCCAAAATCCACTATAAAATAAGGGTGAAGGAAGAGTTTTACATAAGTTTTTTTTTCCAAATTTTTACTCACTCTTCTTCGCCTCATTTTAATGTTTTTCCCTTTTCTTTTATGTTTGGTTTTTCTCCTATAACTATAGCTTAGGTTCATCTTGTTGAGATATATTTGAGTTACATAATATTTGGTTCAAAAACCTTATTTAGAAGTGCATTTAAACTAAGGTGGTGTTGTTGATATCTTGAAAGACATATTGCAAACATCTTAGCTGCATAAGTAAGGAGCAATAAAGCTTTAAGAACAAATGATTCATCCTTGACAACAATAAATTTCATTACTTTAAAGTGTTTCAGCAAGTAAGTGCCCTCATTTGTTTTAATTTAAACATAAATATTTTTATTGTTAGTATGCATGTTAGAACTTTAAATTGATATCAATTGCAAGTTTAAGTATATGTTTAGTATGTATACTAGTTCTATTATTATAATTGTGTTGAAAACATGTTTGCCATGAGTTTTTACTTTGCATGCTTATAGATTTAAACTTGTATGAAATCTAGGTTTTTCTTGAAATATTCTTATATTTAGCATGCCTTTTTTTTTAAAAAAAACTAGACAATATTGCTTAATTGCTTAAAGTTTTTATTTATAATCTTAAGGCTTTAGTATTAGCATATCTTTTGTTTAGTTTGTTCCCATGCCTGTTATTTGTTTTAACCGGTCTTGAAAAAACTTATCATATGTTTTGATGCATGTTAAACTTCTTTTAGAACAAATATTTTAAAAAGATTATTTGGTTTTTACCAACTTTAATTTTTAATTGTTATAGTTTATCATTTATTTGTTTTGCTAAATTCTTGCAAATAATTTGAATCTATTTGATTTGTTGCATGATATATATTTTTATGAACTACCCTTTTATAAACCATGTTTATATAATTGTTCAGTTTATACATGTTACTTGCAAACTTGTTGGTATGATCATGCATTTTGTTATTCTTGTTTAAACATATTATTTTGACACAATTCATATTTAATTTGAACTAAAATAAACAAAAGTTTTTTTTTAATCTTTCATAGTTTATATATATTTTTTACTTAAATTGCTTTGTTACAAGTTTTGTTTTATATTACTTGCTTATTGTGAAGCTGAAAGATTTATTTATAAATATTATTGGCTATTGCTACACAAAAAAAAAATTTATATTTATCTTGATTTTATCTGGAATATTGGTTGTTCTAATCAATGTTGCTTTGGTAATTACTGCTTCAGAAGTGAGGATTCCACCATTATCTTTGTGATGCATTGTGAGAAACCTACCAAAGTTGCTTCGGCAACTACTAGTTCAGTAGTGAGGATTCTACCATCACATTTTAATAAGAATGGTGAGAAGCTAAAAAGTTCAAAGGATTGAATGTTAAGAGGTGACAATCATAAAATATTGTTTTATGTGACCACTTTGAACATGTCTAAATTCTTGTATAAAGAAGTGCTAAAATTTTTAGATGATGAATTCGATCCCACTTTTATAGCAATTATGGATGCTTGGAATGTGCAAGAACTACATCTTTAATGGATTGCACAATACACTATATGATATTTATAGCTTAATCAAGAGAGAAAGGCACTTTGAAAATCTTTGGACAAAATGTTCAAGACTAAAGTTGTCAGTATGAAAAGGTTCATAGTCATAAAATTTCTTTGAGAGTAATAAATTTATACACTCTAAGAACGACATCAAAGTTATCTAGTAGGGCTTATTCACATATACAACACTATTCACATATACGATATAATTCACATATATGGAAAGTTAGTGCGGTGAATAAATATGGTATAAGAAGTTATGTACAGGGAGATTGAGTTTTAAGCAAGACTGTTTATGAACCCTCTAACCTTTCATGAGAACTTAATTATTGGAAATTTTAGTCACACGATACTATTTCTATACACAATACAATTTTAAAGTGAAATGGTGATAATTGAACAAATTATAATGAACAAAATAAGGCTTAGCAAAGTAACCCAATAAAAGAAATGATTGTTGAAGCCAATATTAATGAGGTTGATCACCTCCTTGATAAATCTAAAAAATGAACATTTTGTTGTTGTTGTTTTCGAAGTCAATCTAATTATTTTTTAAAAATATCTTGAGCAATGGTGGGTTGACACTAGCATAACTTGAAATGTATGTACCGAGAAAATGATTGTCTCCATATATAAAGAAATGGATGGTGAACACGTGTACATGAAGAATTCATCAACCTCTAAGGTACTACGTGTTGAGAAGGTCATTTTAAAGAAGACTTTCAAGAAACTTCTAACCCTTAATAATGTGTTTCATGTGGTTGACATTAAGATAAAATTAATGTTTGGATCATTGCTGAGCAAAAATAGTTATAAGTTGGTCTTTAAATGTGACAAATTTGTACTCTCTGAAGAAAAAAAAAAGGAATGTTTATACGAGAAGGGCAACACTAGCATAACTTTCACTATCAATAATCATAGAACATACCTTGTTAGTTATGTGGCATCTAATATGGAATATATTTTTCCTTTATTGCTTTATATCATTGTCATAACTCATTTCTGGGTTATTTCTCAAATTCACCTTTTTTTTCTTTCCAATAAAATAAAATAAAATAAAATAATAATAGAAAAGAGATTGATATTTTGGCAAAATTAAGAAAAACATTAAGCTACAATTTTGAATAGAAACGGGAGCCTGATTGTACCCTATTTTACCCAAAACTAGAGAGACAATGCGGATTTCAAGTCAAATTAAATGATTTTTGGATGAATCTGCATAAATATTAAACCTAGGGACATAATTAGATTTTTAGTGGGCCAATTTGATTTAATCATGGGCCAAATTAAAGTTTAATTATATTTAAAAATTAATTTAGGTTCAATTAAAGGATTTAATTAGGTGCAAGTACTTAATTATACTTTAAATAAGTCAAATTAATTTTATTAGGGGCTTAATTGGTGAAACAATTAGGTTTGGGAGCTCAATTTGAGCTTAATTGAGAAAATTAAAATTTTAGGAGACCAAACTTAATTTTTACAAAGTCAATTAGTTTAAATCAGAGGTAAAATTTCAACAAAATTAAAGTTTTGGGGGTCAATTAAGGGTTAAATTAAAGAAATTCACAACCAATGATCATTTTGAAAAAGACATCTAACTATAGGGACAAAATTCAATGAAATTAGGGGTGAAATTCAAGAGATTTGAAAGTTTAATGGTCAATTAGGGACTAAATTAAAGAAATCCAAGATCAAGGACCGAAATGAAAAAGGTGTTGAAATCCAGAGCTGAAATTGAAGTTTGTTTGGGTAAAATTGCACAAAATTAAAATTTTAAAACCAATTAAGGGTGTAATTGAGAGAAATCAAAAATCAAATGACTAAATTAACTTTTACCAAAATAACACCGTTATGGTTACTGTTCATCTTCTTCTTTAATTTTCATCTGAAAAGGCTGCTCGGCTGGCCTTATTTTCAGGGCATTTAATGCTTCATTTCTCCACCAAATTTGACAAAACTTCACGCAAACAATGACCTGACATTTAACTACACCTTAGTATGGTCTTTTCTGGCCAATTGACACCACAACGGTTGTAGTGTCACCCCAAAGTGGCCAACTCGACCAACCCTTCTACAACAACTTTTTCAGGCCATGATTACAACTTTAAGCCAATGGTTAAGATCCTTCCGAGTTGAATCAAGGATCAAGATTTGGCACTATTAAAGACAAAATATTCATCTTCCACCATTATAAATAGGGGTGAATTTCATGGCTTAAAGGGGAAGAAAATCGGGTGCAAAATTGAAAAAAAACTAGCCTTCCCCCTAGTTTTTCTGCCACTATTGCTTTTCTCCTCCTCTGCCACGATGACCTCGGTCTCTACAGTAACTAACCACCTTACCGCTTGCTTCTCCCTTGACACATCCACAACGAGTTGCCAATATGAGCACCAGCCAGCCACCTCCGTGTAGGGAATCGCCATTGTAAATTTTTTTTGTTCTTTTCATCGTAGGCTTTTCTTCCACCAGCGCCACATCTAATAACCAACACTAACCGCCGACTTCACCACCTCCAGCCATGCCATGCATCACTAGCAGGACCACCAACCATGACCCCCTACTCTAGGTGTAACTCTTATATCCCCGCCACAAGACTAGCTACTGCATACAGAACGAGAATTCGTTCTGCACGCAAAAAGGTAAATTAATTAATATGGTTGCTAGGTCGAGCCAACAACCATGTGGGCTGGACCCATTTTGGCCCAGCCTAAAAGGGTGGGCTAGGTCCAACCCAACTCATATTTATAAAATAAATAAAAAAAGCTAGGTTTGTTGGGCCACAATCGGCCCAACCCAACTCGGCTGGGTCTAGCCTAGATGGTTGGGCCGTCCCAACCCAATATATTTAGTAATAATATAATAATAAAAAAATAAAATTTTCCAAGAGTCATTTTAAAAATATTTATGGGCCCCTCGTATGTGTTTTCCAATAATTTTGCATAATATCAAGCTGTAGATTTACATTGTAAGATTCAGATTCGGTATTAAAAATATCTGACTTCCTCTGAAACTTAAAAAAAAATACAAGAAAAATAAAAAATAAAGAATTCAATGAAAATAATTTTTCATTTAAAAAAAATATTTGTTTTTGCATACGGTCAAATCCTAAAAGTTTTCCAAGTATATTTTTTAAAAGATAAAAATCACAGTATTTTTACAATGCCTTGTTAAAAAAAAAAACAGATATTATAACCAATTTATGATTATCCATTAGGGTTTGAGTAAAATACAAAAAACACATAACAATTATTCTGTTTGGAATGTTAGGAATTAGTTAGGAAATAAATGTGATGCTATAACTTTGAATTTAGAAAGATTAGGATCTCAATCAATAAAGTAGAGACTCTCTCATAAAGAGAGATCTGCCTTGGACATTAGAAAACAATAATGGATAGAAAAGCGACCTAGAAAAACAATTAAACAATAATGCAACTTACCTTAGGTAGGGTGCACTGGGGTGATACATCTTTCCCTTGCACAACTAGTTCCTTACTTAGACTCTCATAGACCATAGGTTTCCTAGTAACTATAATACTAGGTGGCGACTCCTGAACTTTATTATCATAATTTTATGATCATACCTAAAACCCTTTCCTTTCCAACAATACCTCTCAAGAGGCTAGCACGCCATTCGACGTCACCTTGCGACAATCATCATCCTTAATTTGAACATTAAGTCATCTTTTAATCACAAATATCTCCATCAATTGGATAGACAACATTACTATAATCCTTAAGTTGTGGCATCTTATCCTCCTCTGATGTGTCACTTTTGAATTCAATCTTCTTATGTTCTCTCATAACCATAACCATTTTGTTTGGATATTGCGAAATCGTGTGTCCATTACCCAAACACCTTAAATACTTAGTATAATGGTTACAATTAGTTTAAGTTTTGGTTTTATCTTGGACAACAATGGTTAAATCCTTCTTTATAACTTTAGAAGGTTCAACTTTGTTTCCTGTTGTATTTGGATTTGATGGAGCAACCCTCTCCTTTCTATAATTTAGCAATCAAGCTAAAACAAAATTGAATTACCTTTTTAGTGCGTATTGCTCTTTCTTTTCAACTATCTCTCTATCTTGGTAGCCATTTGAGTCATATCTTCTAACTCAATATAAAGCTAAATTCAACCATATTAGTTATCTCTCTATTCAATCCATTCAAAATTTTTGTCATTATAGTCTCTATATCCTCTATAGCATTAGCTCTAATAATTAAAATTTGTATCTCCTTTATACTCTTAGACCTTTAAGTTAAACTCTACAATCTCAAAAATAATTTCTTATAAATAATGTCTATGAAGAAACCTTTTTCTCATTATTGTTTTCACCTCATCTCAGTTCTCTATAAGTCTCTATCTATTTCTTCTTCTCCGTAATACAATCTTATTCCACCAAATAATAGCATAGTCAGTAAACTCATTTACCTTCTTTTCCTCATAATAATAGTGACAATCAAAGATCAAATCTACTTTCTTCTCCCATTTCAAATATGCTTCAGGACTAAAAAATCATTTCATCTATAATAATATCTAGGAAGAAATCTTTTTCTCATTATTGTTTTCACCTCATCTGAATTCTCTATAAGTCTCTATCTATTTCTTCTTCTTCTTAATACAATTTTATCCTACCAAATAATATCATAGTCAGCAAACTCAATAACATGTTTTATCATCTTTTCCTCATAATAATGGTCACAATCAAAGATCAAATCTACTTTCTTCTTCCATTTCAAATATGCTTCAGGATTGTTTTCCCCTGAAAAGCTAAAATCTTCATCTTAATACTCCTTGAAATTTTATCCAAACCAACACAAAAACCGTCCTCCATATATGCTCTCTTACAGACAAAATAATCATATGGTCAAACTCCTATATTTCTGCAGGTCTTAGCTGCCGAAATCTAATACCATGTTCATGATCAAAATCCTTGGCCTCCTCATCTGTATTTTGGGCTATAAACTCTTCTAGAGATGAAATAACTCATCTCATAGGCCTTATATCCTTAGGACCTCTATGGACTGGCCTGTCTTAAAGGATAACTACTTTGATTCTCAATCCAACCATCCTATTCATAACCTCTCCAAACCTCAAGTTCATCATCTTTACTATTATTACATAGCTAAATAACCCTATTAATAATTATTCTTATCATTTGACGGTGATGATCCTCAGATTTGAAAATCATGTTAATAACAAGCAAAATATATCCTCACACATTTCCTCACGTGTTTACAGTCAATAGATGTCATTGCTCTTGTGTTTCACATAAATGTTTAGCCTTTCGCTGTAATAAACTCACTTTTCACCTTTTACCACTCAATCTAGAAAACTTCAGTTCTTTAAGGAGCTAATTCACAACAAATAAGAAAAAAATATCAAGTTAAAGGTGCAATCCAAAATAACATATAGACTCAAGAAGCAATAAAAAAACAAAAAACTATCAACATGAAACCGCAAATCCAAAATCACAAATAGCAAAGAGAATTCATGCGAAATGAGAATGATATGAAGGCGCACAAAAACAATTATAAAATTAGAAAAAACTAATGAAATAATACTCAAATAACTCAAGCTAAGTAAAGATAATATATATA
>Ga0307514_10003448_pt1 | contig 15194 bp, 11 predicted proteins | sample 16_EM_MG_FD_203088 | JGI IMG/M metagenome (GOLD analysis project Ga0307514, IMG submission 203088) | Populus trichocarpa ectomycorrhiza microbial communities from riparian zone in the Pacific Northwest, United States - 16_EM | ecosystem: Host-associated > Plants > Roots > Unclassified | place...
ACACACACAACACAACGACGACACCGTCCCTTTGATCGTGATATTTACATATAAAACCATGGCCGAAGTACTAGGTGCGGTCGCAAGCGCGATGGCGGTGGTTGAAGTTGCTGGCAAGGTCTGGTCGGCTGGCTGGAAATACTATCAGGTAGGAATACCCCGCAAGAAATTTGAGTCACAATCAGTAGTAAATAATCTTATATGGAGTTAGGATGCTAAGAATGCCCAATCCGAGATGAACGACCTTATGAATGGCATTACGGCTCTCCAAACTGCATTTCAGCAAGTTCAAAACTTGGCGAAAGGTCCTGGTGCCACCAAGCTGATTGCATTGAAGCCACTCCTCGAAAGTAGCTCTTCGGAACTTGAAAGGGAGTTCAACCGGATTTTTCAGATTTTACAGCCAGGGCTAGGGCAAAGGGCGAGGAGAAAAGTGCTGGGACAGAGGTTGAAGTGGCCATTTCAAAAGGCGGATGTGGAACAATTTCTTCAGTTACTTGAGCGACATAAATCAGCTTTGACTTTTGCCATGAATTCTGACCAGATGTAAGAGTCAACCTACTTCTTCCTCGTACCAAGAGTATACACTAATATCTATGTTTTATGATTACTAGGACCGCTATTTTTCAAATCGACAATCGAGTTGAGGAAAGTGATCCGTGCCCGTGACACAAAAAACTAGTACTAACAATGAGTGGTATGTATACAGTCACACCACCAAAGCACAAATATTGCAAAGTTACCATACGCTAAAGGTGCTGCCCATAACGACTGGCACCGGCGACATGAGGATTATTGTTTGCAAGATACGCGAGTAGAGCTCCGTAAGCAGATTATGGACTGGTGTGACGACCCGAGCAGCAAATGCATCTTCTGGCTTAACGGAATGGCTGGGACTGGCAAATCCACAATTTCTCGTACAATTGCTCGGGAGCTTGCAGAAAAGACGAGACTGGCCGCGAGTTTCTTTTTTACACGAGGCAAAAAGGATGTCAGCCACTCTCGCATGTTCTTCACCACTATTGCCGCCCAGCTTGCAATCAGTTTACCAGTACTCCGGACATCCATCTCAGACGCCATCGACAACAATACTCACATCTTCGAACAGGGGCCTCGGGAACAATGGAATCAACTCATTCTTAATCCTCTAAGGAATGCCCCTACTCAATCAATTCAACTGGTTGTAGTAATTGACGCACTTGATGAATGTGACAGTATGGAAGATATCCAATTAATCCTCCTACTACTGGAAGAAGCCAAGGACCTTGATACAGTTCGGATCAAGATCTTCCTTACCAGCAGGCCAGAAATCCCCATCTTTGATGGATTTCGTCAATTGTCTGGTGAGGCGTACCGGGATTTTATACTTCATAATATCCCGCTCGATACAGTTAATGCAGATATATCTACTTTCTTCCTGCAAAAGCTGTCGCCACTGAAAGCCAAACATGGGTTGGCGACACCATGGCCAGATGAGCAAACAGTTGAACAATTGGTGGAAAGGGCAGCTGGGCTGTTCATCTATGCTGCAACAACGCTCCGATTTATTCGAGATGGCATACATGATCCTGAAGAACAACTGTCTTTAGTTCTTACCACAACCAAATCATCCCTGTCGGCAACCGAGCATCTTGATGGCATATATACAACACTGCTCCAGCACTCAGTCCTTGGGAGGCGGGGTTATCAAGAGTGTGAACAATTAGCAGAATGGTTCAGACAGGTAGTTGGATCCATTGTGGTAATGTTTAATACCATGCCAGCTAGAAATCTAGCACAGCTGCTTCAAATATCGTTCAATTTGGTTTCAAGAACTCTGAACTCTTTGCGTTCTGTCCTCCATGTTCCCGAAAATGAAAGCCAGGCTGTCCGATTATTTCATCTATCCTTCCGTGACTTCCTACAGGATTCTGAGAGGTGCAGTGATTCTCGATTCCAGATAGATGAGAAAGAGAGACACACCAGCCTATTTCGGAGATGTATGTCGCATATATCTCAGCTTCAGGAAAATATGTGCGATCTTTGGGGGCCAGGAGTTTTGGTTACCGAGATTCCCAATGATTTGATACAAAACAGCATTGCACCACATGTTCAATACGCATGTCGTTACTGGCTTGATCACTGGCGACTTGGGAATCCACTGGCAGTAGAGCAAGATATCAAGACTATTCGGCAATTTCTTGAACAACACTTTCTTCATTGGTTGGAGGGACTTAGCTTGATCGGAGAGGTATCAAATGGAGCTCATATGTTGATAGCTCTAGAGGAAATACTATCTGTAAGTTGCAATGCTCATTAGTTTATACAGAGAATAGTACTGACCTGAAAATAGGGACAATTGGGGGACTATGATCCAGGATTGTTGGAACTTGCATATGATGCCAAACGGTTTGTATTGCACATGAGGTCAATCATTGAAATGGCGCCTCTTCAGGTCTACTATTCGGGACTTTTGTTTGCCCCACAATCAAGTCTGATTCGAGGAGGATACTTCAACAATATCCCTTGGGTAACTATGGAACCCAAAGTGGCAGATGGGTGGAGCTCATTGATACAGACGCTAGAAGGCCATACCAGTGCGGTCAACTCGGCTGTATTTTCAGCTGATGGAAAGCTTGTTGCCTCTGCATCCGACGACCACACGGTCAGATTATGGGATACATCAACAGGAAAGCAATGTGGAGTTTTGGAAGGTCATACCTATTATGTCAAATCAGCTGTATTTTCACCCGATGGAAAGCTTGTTGCCTCTGCATCCTATGACAAGACGGTCAGATTATGGAATACATCAACAGGAAAGCAATGTGGAGTTTTGGAAGGTCATACCGGTTATGTCTTCTCGGCTGTGTTTTCACCCAATGGAAAGCTTGTTGCCTCTGCATCCGACGACCACACGGTCAGATTATGGGATACATCAGCAGGCAAGCAATCTGGAGTTTTGGAAGGTCATACCAGTTGGGTCACTTCAGCTGTGTTTTCACCCGATGGAAAGCTTGTTGCCTCCGCATCCATGGACAAAACGGTTAGATTATGGGATACATTAACAGGAAAGCAATGTGAAGTTTTGGAAGGTCATACCAATTACGTTTACTCTGCTGTGTTTTCACTCGATGGAAATCTTGTTGCCTCTGCATCCAAGGACGAAACGGTCAGATTATGGAATACATCAACAGGAAAGCAATATGGAGTTTTGGAAGGTCATACCGATATGGTCGAATCAGTTGTGTTTTCACCCGATGGAAAGCTTGTTGCCTCTGCATCCCAGGACAAAACGGTCAGATTATGGGATACATCAACAGGAAAGCAGTATGGGGTTTTGGAAGGTCATACTGATGTTGTCACTTCGGCTGTGTTTTCACCTGATGGAAATCTTGTTGCCTCTGCATCCTGGGATGAAACGGTCAGATTATGGGATACATCAACAGGAAAGCAATGTGGAGTTTTGGGAGGTCATACCCGTGGTGTCACATCAGTTGTGTTTTTACCCGGTGGAAATCTTGTTGCCTCTGCATCCTGGGACAAAACGGTCAGATTGTGGGATACATTAACCCAGAAGCAGTATGGAGTTTTGGGAGGTCATACTCGGACTGTCACTTCGGCTGTGTTTTCACCTGATGGAAAGCTTGTTGCCTCTGCGTCCAAGGACAAAACGGTCAGATTATGGGATACATCAATAGGAAAGCAATGTGGAGTTTTGGAGGGTCATACCGATTGTGTCTACTCGGCTGTGTTTTCACCCAATGGAAAGCTTGTTGCCTCTGCATCCTCGGACGAAGCGATCAGATTATGGGATACATCAACAGGAAAGCAATGTGGAGTTTTGGGGGGTCATACCAATTATGTCATTTCAGCTGTGTTTTCACCGAATGGAATGCTTGCTGCCTCTGTATCCTCAAACACGGTCAGATTATGGAATACATCAACAGGAAAGCAATGTGCAGTTTTGGAAGGCCATACCCATGATGTCTCCTTGGCAGCGTTTTCACCCGATGGAAAGCTTGTTGCCTCTGCATCCAGGGACGAAACGGTCAGATTATGGGATACCTCAACAGGAAAGCAATGTGGAGTTTTGGAAGGTCATACTGGTGGTGTCACTTCGACTGTGTTTTCACCCAATGGAAAGCTTGTTGCCTCTACATCCTTTGACAAAACGGTCAGATTGTGGGATACATTAACCCGGAAGCTGTATGGAGTTTTGGAAGGTCATACCGGGGCTGTCACTTCGGCTGTGTTTTCACCTGATGGAAAGCTTTTTGCCTCTGCATCCTGGGACCGAACGGTCAGATTATGGGATACCACAAAAAAAACAACCATAGAAGTCATAAAAACTCATGTCACCATCGAGATTACGAAGTTTTCTAATGATGGAACGCTCCTACATACGAATCGTGGCATACTGCAGCTCAATTCACCCCTCCACAGCAGCGGCAATCAGGAACTAGCCCACACGTTCACTCATTCCCTGTATGTTACTGACCAATGGATCACATGCAACATGAAGAAATTGCTCTGGCTTCCTGTTGAATACCGACCATCCTGTGCTGCAGTAAATGACACTGCCAACCTTATTGCCATTGGGTCTGACTCAGGCACAGTTATTTTAATATCTATTGATTTTACCGCTCTCCCGGCTGCATATCTCCAGCCATCTATTAAAGCTCCTGTCGTTGTAGGTAAGGGCTTCCTTGGACTTGTTGGCTGTTAAAGGCTGTGATGAGCTAATTCACTGGTTGGTGTATTTCAGATGTAAGCTAAATCAATGGAGCCGCAGTTTGGGTATGGGGGGCCGGGCATTGGATGTTGGTGTGTTTTTGTGTGATGATTTTTATATGTGCGCATCTACTATAGGGTTAGGAGAGAGAGGGGACAGCGGACGATGGGGAGAGTATCATGTCACAAATTTCCTTAGTTATTATTCACTCTGTGATTAGCTCTATTTGTACTTCAATATTCACATCCCACCAGTGACAAGAGCAGGGATATTATCTTCGAGGCCTTGGTCTCAGCGTGTCATCCACCTGTCCATCCAGGGGGGAATAAACTACCGACTTTTCCTACTAAAAATATAAAATATCCCAACGAGTTACCCGAAGGAGGGAGGCTCAGGCTTTTACCTTGAGAGCAAATCATTTGGTCCCCATAGGTTCTCCGTGGCTTGTGTGTTGGACATTTGGAGATCGACCCAGCCTCTCCAGTCTTCCCCAGCCATAACTAGTGTCTTCCAGGCTGAGGTCGTGCTCATCAGAGTGAGCTTGGTGAGGGGATCGACTGGGTTTTCTTTGCCTGGCAGAGTTTGGATAGTCAGTTGGTCGTTCTGGACTTGTTGGCGGATGTAGTGGTACCGGTGTTTGATGTGCCAGCCCCTCCACAAAAGTCTCCAGGGTTGGCTGAGGTATGTTGCTCCTTCATTGTCCGTCGAGAGCTCTGTTAGGAATTGTTTTTCCCAGCTCGCTATGTACTCTGCCTCTGTTATCGACGGGGCTACCACACCCTGACAGGTCACCGGGAGTGCCTACCATCCGATCGGTTGTTGTCCTAAGGTTATCAGGACTCTCCCCTTTGTCGCTGTATGATGCGTCCGCGTATATCCTGAGGACGAGATCTGATAGCCTTCTTAGCCTTACGCCTTTCAGCCTTCCAGGGGTGTCGAATTCAAATATTATAATACTCGGCGGGCTTCTTCGAGGTGCTCGTCGTCTCAAGAGGTTTATATGGATGCTTATTTCTGGTCGAGCCATCCGTGCTATGAATAGCAGTCCTCCTACCAGAGATTTGTATGTTGTTGGGGAGGCTTGTTCCCCATCGCTCTCTCTTCCCACATAGTAGCGTTCGTCGGCAGGTAGAGAGAGGGCTACGGTTTTGGGGTCACCGCTTCTATTACTTAGGACACGTTGTGTTAGTATCACTTCTGTGTCCGCGATAACCCCATTCCTAACATTCGAGAAGGCTTTCCCCACTTATCCAACTCGATATGTTTTTCAGCTGATCTTTCGGCTTTATCTAGATCATCCCCAGAGGGTGCAATTCCTACGAGGTTGTCGACATGAGTTAGTTGTCCATTGGAGGAGGAGGAGGTATAGGTTCCTTCGTCTCCAATGCATTGTTCCAGTCCTCCTCCGATCTAAAGGATTTTCCGCAGGGTTTTGAACCATTCATGTCCTGACCCATATCCCATATAGCGTCTTATTGAGCTTGCAATACTCCATTTCTCCTGTTTCATTGATGTCACTAATATATACAACATGATAGAGTAGCGCTTGAAGGTAGGCTACGACCAAATCCCATTGATGGATTGAGCTGGTTGTCTCTATATGTCCGCTCAGATTGTTTGGTCACGTGACAGTACCATGGCGTTGTCTTGGGCTCATTCTGACGCCTAGTTCGAGTCTGGGAAATCTTTTCTCTATTAAAGTGACTGATTTCGACGCTCTGGTTTCACTCTAGTGTAGTATCTGGAATATATGTATAGCTAGCTGGAAGGCCTCCCTGGGTAGTGAGGCTCCCAAACGCCACACACGCGTACGCGTGTGTCAAGTGCGTGTGTCAAGGAGGGAAGCGGTCTAGTGTAGATAGCCAAATAGGCAGTAGATAGATAGGCAGCCGGAGACCCTTAAAAGCTCCTGCTGCCAGCCAGACGAGAGAATAGATGAGCATCTTGGGTCCAATCCTTACACTAGCTACACTGGTAATTCTCTTGTCCGAATTTCCAACTCTTTTTCCTCCTACTTAGTACGTACAAATCGTGCCTAAGTAACCACCAAAATGGATAAAATTAGCATCCAATGGACTTGAGCGCTCTCTGTCTGACTTGGCCCACACTTACAATCACCCATCCTGTAAGGATTACAAGGCTATGAGGTGGAGTTGTGGTAATAACCGAAGGTTCAACTCAAGAAGATAAAAAGTATATTCGTGAGATGTCAATCTTCTGCTCGCTATAGTATACTGAATGCTATGGGAGAAGTGCTCTGTCCTCCAAAATCTAAATACAATGCGCGGAATCCTGCCGCTTTTATGTTTACGTATACCATTATACTGAAAGACTTCCCTTTTTGGAAACTCAGATCTTGGTTTCCCTATTCTGTTACCTTGGTTCCAAATCACTGCTGGCGCTCGACCCAAAGGGGACTTGGCATCAGACTACCTCTAACAGTATAGTCCGCTTCTGTTGGCTTATTCATTGACTGTGGAGTGCAACGCATCATCTAAGCATCGATATTATTTGCATCGTAGCTCACACCTTGCTCTTGTGTGAACCCCCTCCCGACTTTGCGTGCTTTGTGTTTTCCTACCGCACCATCAGGTTTGTGCTTGACCACATATACCCATTTGGTGTCTACGATTGTGGTGCCTTCTGGGATAATTTTTTGATCTTGGTGAATCCGGAGTTTTCACCAGCTGCGATCGTTCTTTCTCCCTGGCTTGGGCTTGTTCATTGGTAGGATGGTCTGTCTACAGCGAGGATTCAGGCACACGCCTTGATTTTCGAGTCCCCACAAGTTGGCTCCATTCCTTGGCTGTCTTTCGTCCTTCTTAGGGGCCAGAGGTCCTGGTAGGGTTTCCTCTGTTGCTGTGTCCTTCACTTCCGGAATAGTGTCCACATTTCCCACAGATTCTCTGAGCTATTATCTGGTTTGGATAGCTCATTTGGTACTTGGACTGGTTGGGGCGTTTTGGCGAGTTTTAGCTTACCGGATTTATCGATCAACCAATAGATTTGATGGGAGTTCGTATATTCTACTAGCAATTCGCCCCTCGTATCTCCTAGATAAGAGCTTATCCTTGACCTCGTAATCAAAACATCTAACCTTTTGCCCGAAAAGTCGCAGATTTGCTTGCTGACAATCTATATGGGTGCTAGGAAGCAGGAGCTTGATTGGAGTTTTATTTTACCCAGCTAGGGCTTTGTGTGGGAGGCGGTTCTTGGTGTATACCGTTGCCGGCTGCTATGAGGTGTTCTCGTGCCCAGACTCTATACCTGCGCTGTCGCCAAGACAATAAATTGTGTTCGGCTCATAGTAAATATGGTTCGGTTAGCTCTTTCCGCTATTGCATTTGTTTCGGTACAATTTCTTTAAGTTGGACCCCCTCTGTCGTAATTCGATCTGAGGTCCTCGCTCTAGAATTCGCCTCCCCAGTCGACCTGGATTTGCTTGACTTGGTGGTACTGGGGATTTCCAACGTGTTGGTGATCTCAACCAACGCATCAGTTGCCTGATCTTTTGCTCTGAGTGGTTTAGCTGATATGTATCTAGTATAGTCATCACTTACCGGTAGGAGGTATTGGTATTGCTTGCCTGGCGTTGGCGGTTCAATGGCTCCTATCAGGTCGCAATGTGCTCATTCAAGAGGTTTTTTTGTCCTTATAGGACCAACCTTTGATTTTGGAGATGGAGGTTTGGTGGCTTTCATGGAGGTCCTCGGTTTCTCCCATTTTTGCCTTCCCCACATCAGCTTCCCAATCGATGTTCAAACACATTCCTCCTTTGCTGTCAATGTCTAGGTCGTACAGGGTCTCGGTTTGGGTTTGAATTATCCCATGTCGACCATTGATCTTGATTGTGAGGTGTGGGCTTTCACTGTTTGTGCGTTGCCCACTAATCAGGTCGCCATAATTTCGCTTCAGGGTAAGGATTGCGAAATTGCTATCTCGTTGCCAAACTATAGCCTTTTCCCACCATCTGTTGATTTTTCGATTCTCATTTCCGTAGGGATTTTGGCAGTTCCAGTGACTATGTCCCAAATGAATCCCACTTGGCAAAGTTGTGCTGTCCTCCAAGTTTGGGTTTAAATTTGGGGGGTGGAACGTCCTTTTGTCGACATCGTGACTTTGGGTGGTGTTCGAATGCGAGGTGGTGTTTGCTGGGCGTCGTGGTTTCTGTGCTCATTTATATAGAGCAAGGACCCCCTCACACTTTTGCTTATAGCTGGTGTGGACGCATAGTTTGCGGGTCTGTTGTGCCCTTTTTAGGTTGCAGAATATTTGCGTCGGTATTTCCCCCTGTTGGATTACGTACCACTTGGCTGATATCCTATATCATGGATTTTTCGTTTGGTGGGTACGTTCCCCTGGTACGCTGGGGATTTAGTACCTTAGTACTTGTTCCCCAACGTTGTTGGTGTTGTGGCTCTTTTTTTTTTTGAATCATTAATCATATTTAGCCTTTCGAGACTATGGCTCTTGTACTTCCTCTTTCGGACATTCCTTGCCCGGGTCGTTATTTTGTCGGCGTTGGTAGCGTAGGATTTCCTTCCTTTTTTATCCGCCACTCTGGTGTGTCGGGGTACCATCATCAAGCCTTCTTAAGCATTCCGAGTAATACAATTATCCTCTCTCCTCACAGCACAGACCGTGAACTGTTCAAGTGAGACGCCGGCAGCATTACAATTTTACAGTGATCTGGTTATATATGACTCGGACTTGTCCGGCTTCGGCTTGTGTAGTGGGTGTTTATGCTCTCGTAGTAGCTTGTTCTTAATGCACATCTGGATCTGGTGCTACTGGGCAGGTGCCTCAACCAATTGAGTGTATTTATCAATGGAGCGTCAGGTTCGTAATCTGCAAGATTACGAAGTTATAATTACTTAAGTATGAACGTGCCCTGGCCCTCGGAAAGGAAGCAGCAACCAGACTAGGGAAGAATCCGAACCTGCCAAGAAAAAACGCCCGTCGGACAAACTTAACCCTCCATCATCCAGGGCAAGATCCTTCCGTCTCCCCCTCTTAAAAGCCCTTCCTCCTCCTCTACCGAATACTGCGCCAGGGGCCTGACTCCTGGCCACGCGTTTTCCGCAATCCACTCTCGGGTGACCGCTCTTTTTGGTACATCATTACTCGTATTCAACCTATCTAGGCTATGACGAGAGGCCGTACCTGTCAGGACCGTAGTCTAGTTCATGTTAGTCAGTCTCGTACATCTATTAGTTTAGTTAGTATTAGTCAGTCTCGATTAGTTTAGCTCAGATTAGGATAGTTTAGGTTAGCTCTAGGTAGTATTTAGCGTTGGGATATAGATAGCCTCGTGGGGACGGAGATAGCCATCATCATCATCAATAAAGTTAGACATCCTACGTTTGAGCCAAAGCCTCTGGCCGGCCTCACACATGGCGTCAAGGACGGATTCAGACTCAGCATGTGCTTCCGCCCAGAAAGAACACCGTGTCCCAAGTAAACGACTCAAGGACGTATCAGCATTGATATACAACTATGTTAAACCTATACCCTCTTCGTTAAGGTCCGCCTCCGACAGCTTACTGTTCAGTCAAGCCATGCCTATCATCGACACCCTGACCGAGACGGAGAAGGCAACCTGCCTAAAACCAACGAGAAACACCCGCTCTGGAGCGGGACCCCCAATACCTACGTCCAAGCAGGTAGCTGATTTCACGAGATGGCGAGAGGCTTTTCTGAACGGAGATTCCGACGACGGCCGGAACAAAAGAGGCAAGACTAGGAAGGCAGCTTGGGAGAGGCAAGGATCGACGAATGATTCCCCCCAGAGCTGATGCATGGAGAGACAACTACGATGGCGGCGAGCCCGCGAGGAGGCGGGAACCAGGGGTTACAACCAATAGAGAGGGAGGCCAGAGAAGACATATCGACGGATGAGTCGCCCCCAGGGCTGATACATAGGGAGATAACTATGATGGCGGCGAGCCCCGGGGGAAGCGGGGCCCAGGGGATACAACCAATAGAGAGGGAGGCCAGAGAGGACACAGAACTACAGACGAGGACGGCGATGCCACCGAGCTCGACGTCGACTGGGTGTGGACCACAAGCCACCGGGCTGACGACACCGGCAGTGCAAGAGCTACAAGCCACCAGGTTCCCGACTATGATGGCTCAGGCAGCGGAGACAGCACTGAGGGGCGCTGCAGTTGGGGCAAGGGTCCTCTGGGGGATATCATCATTGGCCAATGCGGCATTGACCTGGGACATGCCAACGGGCTTCGAGGGGGTGGTAGAAAGAGCGGAGATGATAACGAGGGAGCTCACGCAGGAGTCAACCATGGGGGACGATATATGGAATGAAACGAGAGTGTTGGGGACGAAGGAGATAGAAATGGACGGGGGTCCCGAAGCCACCACCGATACGGAGACTCAGGGCAGTGAGACGCCAAGACGACCGGAACGGAGACCTGCAAGCGTGCTAGGCGATGACATGGAGTCGGCGGCAAAACGGCTGAGGGAAATGGTGGACCGGAGGACGTGGTATGCTCAGTCACCAGTCACGAGACCGTCATGCGATGGGGGACCGCCGAGTATGCCACAGGCTCTGGGTAGGGGTGCGAGTACCAAAACGATTGATAGTTCCCAATCGGGAAATGGGGGGAGCAGAGACAGGCTGCAAGCCCATGGACCCAACCCGGGCCTCAACTCCACCAGAACCACGATCCCACCTCTGCCAAGGGCTGAAACCGATCGAGCTCCTCTCATCCTCACATTACCCACTACACCCTTCCACACATCACCTACTGTCCCCCCGGTGAGACCACCTACACGGGTGGTATTCAACGGACGTCCTATCAAGATGACAAGCCAGGAGATCAGAGCCTTGATGGAGGAACTGCTGAAACCGATGCAGGACAAACTTGAGTCCCTTGAAAAAGCTCAGGGTAGCTCATTAGAAGTACGGATGGAACATAGGAAGATAGCATTGGAGGCTAGGAAGAGAAATGCGGACGAGGAACTGAGGGCTATTGCAGACAAAACCTGGTACTAGTAGGTTGTCCAACCCGGGGCCGGTCCCCTGCTCCATGACTACGTACAGGATGAAGTAACACACTATCTGACCTTGCCACATCCCAGCACCATTCTGGGACCCGGCGCGCTTCTTCCACCGTCCCATCCCCCACATGTGGGCACCTTTTTTTGTTGTGAAAATCATTAACTATGACGGGAGGCCGCACCTACAATTAGGTTGTCCATCCCCTGGGCCGGTCCCTGCGCCCCCCCATACTGTGATCTATCTACACGATTGGCTCAACGCCTCAGGAACCTCGCCACCTCCCTACACCACTCCGGGTCTTGCCTCGCCTCTCCCAGGGACCTGCCCATCCCATCTCCCAGTAAGTGAGCTGCATTCTGTGCTATACCGCACTCGCATTTGTCATCCTCCGCCTTCCCGATGACCCACATGGGTGTGGGTGTGCTTATCCTTGCGCAGTCACATCTCCCATGTTGCGTGTGTTCTACCCCCCACCGGGGCTGTGGGGTTATATAGCCTCGACACCAGACGGTCGCTCTCGAAGGTCGGGTATTCCACCATCATGTGCGCCGAAATGTTACCTTCCAGTGCAGTCCCGCCTTCGCGCACCTTGCACTGACCTGCTACATATTTGCCTGATGGAGATCAGCCCTCTGACGTCGGCCTGCTTCCATGTCAGGAGGCGTCCGGCGCCCTATTTGTCTGAGGTTTTGGCTCTTCGGGAATCCTCTCTTCTTTTTTTTTCTTTTTAGGGAGTCATAATCACATTCAGCCTATCTAGACTATGATGGACTGCAGCTTCCCGGTTGCCCAGGCTCCTCTCTCAACTTCCTGGCCAGTCCCTGCCCTCCCCAACTATCTACTATATTATCTACATCAACCTCCGATCCCTCCGCTTCCTTCATCTCAGGAACCTCGATACCTCCGCGCACCACTCCTCGTCCTCACTCGCCTGGTCCTGGGATCTGCCCATCCCGTCCCCTATCCATGGACAGCGCAGCAGATGCGCTGCGTTTTGTGGCGTATACTCATCGCACGCACAGCTGTGATCCTCTGTTTTTCCTAACTCCCTCAGCTATTGCCGTTGGGGTCCCGTATCTGTGACCTCATAGGTGAGTCCCCTCAGCACCTCTCTTGCCCACTTCAGGTGTGCCGGGGCGTTCGGGTGAATGGGGTAGTCCTCTCCTCTTGCCCATGCCGCCGTTACATATTCGTACGGCAGAGCGGGGTCTACTCCAGCTGCTCCCGATTTAGCTTCAGCGTTCGCTGCTTCGTAAGCCTGGTCGCGAGACTTTTGCACATCAAGCTACCAGTACCAACACCCAACACAAGAATAATCAAATTCAAAATCGCTCTCCTATAACTACTAGCTACCTACTCATCATCATCACCAGGTTCAATGTCAATATTCTCTTCTATACCCTCCAAGTGCAGTGGAGAGAAGGCAAAGTGCAGCAGAGAAAAGGCAGAATGCAGCGGAGAAAAGGCACTCTGCCTTTAATATTTTATAGGATGTCACACCGTTTCAGAAGATATCACACTGTCTCTCACACAAATATGCACGGGGTAGCATAATGAAAAAGATTTGGTTAAATTCTCGAAATTCACAATTTTGCACATATTAGTGCCTCTCGTTCAGACCCTCCCGTTTTGCACTCTTGCAGACCCCCGCTCCAGTATCGATGTGGCATGGATATACATGGTAGGAAAAGGCCTGCTAGCAGCCATAGGCTCACCCACCTGCTATTCGGCCTATACGGGGCGCTAGAAGAGGGAGGGTGGGGTCTTCAGGGAGGTCATATTGCCAGGGAGGATATTGGGTATTAGGTTGATTTTGGTGGGGCGTGAGGGTAACCATGTTGTAGAGCGTTGTTATTTCCATAGATCTCAACTTAACTGGAATGGGCTCTCACCACTGTGCTTGCACGATAATACCGTAGAAATTGGCGAGTAAGACTGCAGTCTTCAACACGGTCGGGGCGTTTTAGTACGAAAAAAATACAGTCTTATAAACAGATACACTTTTATTTCCAGGGCCATAAGCTAATCTATGATTACCTGCTCAAAACTGACCCCGGAATCAGAATCAGAGGCCTCAGATGGGTCGGAGCCATTGGAGTCAGAGTTGGAGTGTTCAACATCAGAATTAGGGTGGTCTTCCCGCTTGAGAGGGCCGACGTTCCTGGGAACTTGATGGTTGTTCAAGCCACGAATATTGATAATTCCGCACCTTGGGAAAGGAACGTTGAATAGTAGGTTGCAACTCCTTGTCAATCGACTCCCATGCTTCACCAACCCATTGAGTCATCAATATCCGACGCTCTAATGCTGAACACTTCTGAGCAGACTACTCAAGCATATAGTCAATATAATACACTGCATTATCCCATACTTATCATTAATTCTGAACCGTTATAGCTGAACATAGCGACAGCTGAATAAAGTGATATTTGCCATAGCTGAACTCCCCAGTCGAGGTTGCCATCACTATACAGTCTTATCCACAGTGTATTGCTCGGGTTGTAACCCCGAAATCTCCACCAGCGTCTTATTCGCTAATACTTCCTTACCAGGTTATACAGTCTTACTCGCCAATTTCTACGGTACGAGATTGCCAAAAGCAGCTACTCTTGCAGACCCACTAGCGGGCCAAGATGGGCTAGCGGGCAGCCCAGCAACCCCCCCCAAAACTAGAAACACGTGAGGTATGCAACGAAGAACCAAATGCTCTTTATCCTCACTAAATACACAACTACAGAATCAAGTACGCCCTACAATATGGTCAACCTCATACCCCACCAAACTGAGTCAAATACCCAATATCCCCCCCTCCCAGTATGTCCTGCCTGATCACCCCTCTCCCCACCCTCTACCCCTCCCATACACTGAATATCCCGCAAACTTGCCTAGGATCACTAGGAGGCCTTTACCTAGCATCTATATCTATATAGAATCAGTGCTGAAGGGGGAGTCAGTAATAGGGCAGAAACGGGAGGGTCTAACTTGATACACTAACTGCTACAAAATGCACAATATCATGAACTTTCCCAAATCTACCTCATGAATGCCCCTATCAACCCCCCCTCCTCCCCGTCTCAATCCCCTGCAATCCCCTGCTCTGGAGAATCCTCAACTACCATGGGCAGGTCCACAATAGGACCTAGGAGCTCCATTATGGGCTACAAGAGTCGCTTCAGTTTGGGGGGTATAGGGCTGCCCGCTAGCCCGTCTTGGCCCGCTACAGTAGTGGGTCCGCAAGGGTAGTGTTGGAATACCAGGTTATGATATGAGGCTGGTGAGAGCGGCAGCGGTTCAGATGTGTGGCCAGTGAAGGAACACTTTACCCCGTATGGATATGCGATGTATGAATATGTAGATATGTATCCGAGCATGTATTCTAGCAGGCTGATGGAACGTCATGAGCTGTGTGAATTGTGTGACTTGACTTGTATGATTTGTATGATGTGTAGTTCTATGTGAGCTATC
>Ga0307514_10003449_pt1 | contig 15194 bp, 18 predicted proteins | sample 16_EM_MG_FD_203088 | JGI IMG/M metagenome (GOLD analysis project Ga0307514, IMG submission 203088) | Populus trichocarpa ectomycorrhiza microbial communities from riparian zone in the Pacific Northwest, United States - 16_EM | ecosystem: Host-associated > Plants > Roots > Unclassified | place...
AGAAGGGGGGGGCGCTGATTTCCAATTTCTACGGTATACCACCATACCACGTTTCGGAATACCCGTATTATTGTTCCGGGTGGCGATATCTCTAACCTGTTTAGGTATAAATTACCATAATCTATATGATATATTGTAACATTGTCCTGAAAAAGGCCAAAGCTTGGCAGCTATCTACGCTAGGTAAACTTTGAAAAAAGAATTTACGAGCGTAGAGATATTCAGAAAGCGGGAGGCTTTCAAATCGGAAATCGGATCTGTTTTGGTGGAGCTAATAGGGTCGGCATTTTTGGTGCAGGGGTGGGTTGGTTACAAGTTGTCAGCACCATACCAGTCACCCTTAGGTACCAGTATATGACGACTAAATTCGCTGCATGGTAGGCGCCACCCCCAACGGGTTTTACAGACAAAACGCTCTATCACACTCAACCGTTATTCTTGAACTTTCTCTCCTACTATATCTCCCCTCCCGAGCCCATTATATCTCCCGAGCCCACTACATCTCCCGAGCTCACTGCATCTTCATCTCCAGAATTGGACTCAGGCTCATACACATCATCAGAATCCGAACTAGTATCTTCTGGTCCTGTTTAAAGGAGGGTGGGAATTAGTCTGGTTGGCACAACACCCTCCTATGGCTGGGAACACGGCTGCTTGACAGTGTTCTCAACTATAGGACCAGGTCGTTTTGGTGGCATCGCTAAACGTTGTTGTTGTTATTGTTGCCCTTTGGCGGGACCTCCACTGGGAACGGTCGACCGCCGGGGTGCGGTACCTACCTACCACTTCAAATTCTCTCTATTTGAATACCTATGGCTGGTATAACGGTACTTGTGATCCATATGTAGTGTCGGTACCTCCGTACATGTGAGTGTGACCTGCGTTATTTTCCAATTGCTACGGTAATACATGTATATAGGAGCCCCACAACCCCAATACTATCTTGGTCTCTGGCCAATAGGCAGTCTGGTTGGTACCGGCGCATTGTGCTGTGTGTATCAGGGCCCTGGCTTTTTTTTTTCGGTACCTAAAGTATTAAACTATAATGGTGCACTTGCAGTTTTGGCATAGTATTTAGCCGGAGAGGCTAGAGAAACAGTTGTCCCACCAGATTAGATGGTCATCTGAACATGCTCTTGATAGTCCATAAATAGATATTCCGATTTTCAAATATCATGGGGCTGATTGGCTGGTTCTGAATTTACGAGGGTTCTACTCTACCAAAGTATTTTGAACTGTATTCCCCCGCTTCCCATCCCAGATTTTGTATAGCCACTGGCTGGAGCTATGCACTTTCGGCTTTTTTGTATGCGAATTAATCCCAAGCCAGTTCCGATCACCGTTGGGGTACCAAATCTGCACACTGATCACTAATGATGACTGCTGTTTTAAACCTCATAAAAAGCAATCCGAATCAGGAAAAAGCAAATATAGAGAGTCGGATGAATGGGACTAGTAGGGTATCAACCTTCTTCTTTCCTTTTTTTTTTTGGAGTCTATACGCCTTTCCCCGAAGGGAATCTTAGGCTATGAGGCGGCCCCGTTCCCGCACAGCCTTCCTTCGTTGCTTCTGCACGCAGCGTCCAGGGCGTCCCGCTCCCATGGTCAGTCAATATGCACACTAACCTCACTGGACAGTTAGACCTTGCTATACCGGACCTCGTTGAAGCGGAATCCTTGCTGTACCAGAATACCCCTAAGCCTCCACTACCAAAACCCCAGCTGTCCACCTAAAATGACCTTGCTGTAACGGATACCACCGGGCCGGACAGTATGTTGAGGGAGTACAGAGGTCTTTACACCCTTGTCCCCATACATTTCTCCCTTGCTATACCGGACGGGGCATATCTGAGTGCTGAATAATCTACTCTTTTAGGCTTAATGTGACTTCACATCCCATTATATATACAGCAAAATTAGGGTTCTCAGGATGTACATGACTCCTTTACCCTTGCTTGAGGGCTAGTACCATGGTTTACCGTAGAAATTGGCAATTAACGCTCCCCTTCTCCCATATCGCCTCCTCTATATTTAGGCTACCGATGCAATGAGACCCGTGCTCTGAGGCACCAAAAACTCTCTAAATATAGGAGGGGCGGTATGTGAGAAGGGGCATTAATTGCCATTTTCTACGGTATACCGGAACCTTGCTATACCGGACAAAAAGTGCTGGATTTTGATCGTCCAGTATTGTACCAAACAAAAGTTAAGCTAGACTACAATCAGAATAGGAGACTTACCGGTACTTGCCATGTACAGCATCCGACGGTGGAACTGGTCAGCTAACGAGTGCTGGTTAGAGTGGGCGTGGCAGGGCTATGGTTGTGGCTTCATCAGTACAAGCAAGATACTATTATCAAAGCTTTTGAACAGACCGGAATATCTTTGTGTCCATCAGGTAAAGATGATCGCGAGCTGCATGTACGTGGGATTCTAGATCTTGTAGTAGGCTCATGGCAAATTGAACTCGAGTCTAATGAAGAGTTGGAATATTTTGCTGAACTGGAAGGTTGCCACCGGGCCTGCAACCAGAGCAGCAACCAGAAGTCTTACTGCAACCGAGTCTACAATTAGAACTACAATCAGGGATTTGCAATTAGATCTAGTAATAGCTCCCCTTTTTTTTATTGTTAATAATTCATTATTTTCTTTTCAATTATATATTAAATAGAATCTCTTCTTTTTACTATTACCCTCAGATTCCTGTACTCTATTTTTGTTGTTGAGTTACTTTAGTTCAACGTGTTGTGCACATAAGAGACCTGACAATGTACCGTTATAGCTCAGGATTGAATCGCCATCTTCCAGGACAAAACTACACCTTTTTGCGTTAGCACGGCCTATGTCTCAAAAAGCGACATGAACTGTTGTTCGTCAGTAGATGCGGTAGATCATGATACTTTAGATCAAATCTGGCAATGCGCAGAGTCAGTGCACACCACGGTATAATGTAAGGGAAGGTGTTCAGTAGGCGTGTTCAAGTAGTAGAATACAAGGCGACAAGATGCCAGTTAGTCAAGAAACAGAGGGGTGCGAACAACGATTGCAAGTAGCTTTAAATGCCTACTAGTCTGGGCTGCCAGAATATAGTTCGATTCGAAAATCTGCAGCTGCACATAAGGTGTCTCAGTCAACTCTTACGAGGACTTGCAAGTAGTAAAGAGGAGGCAGCAGTACGGCAAAAAAAGTTGACGAAAGCAGAAAAGGATGTTTTATCCCAGTATTTACTCTATATGGCAGAAAGCAGCTTAGCCATTTCGGTTCAATCTGCAAGTCAACTAGCGCAAGCGATACTGATATATTGACGAAAGCCTGGAAATTCGAGTGCAGTTCTAGGAGAGCATTGGATAACACGATTTCAAAAACGCCATGTAGAACTATGGGGCAAACTATCAGTTCGCATAGACAGAGTCCGCACAATTGCAACCGATATGGCATTTCTAGAGGACTATTTTTCAAAATTAGAGAAATATATGCTAAATATTATATTCCTGAGGATGATGATGCAAAATATAACTTAGGTGAGAAGGGAGTAGTGATAGGTGTTGCAGGATGAAGCAAGGTGTTGGTAAAGGGAACTCGATTACATGCTGTCTGTCAAGATACCAGTCGTGAGATGGTAACTATGGTAGAATGTATCTGTAATGATGGAACGGTAGCACCATCATTGATGATTTTCAAAGGTGCAAGCCATTATTATTGGTGGTATCCTAAAGAGATAGAAGGTTCAAACTATACCTTTGGATACTCACCTAATGGCTATATTGACCATGAGCTACTTTTCTTATGGCTTTGTGATATTTTCCACCCAGCAACTAAATCGAAAGTTGCTAATCAGCCTAATGCATGGCAGTTGTTGATATATGATGGTCTCGATGTTTTGGAATTCTGTTATGAACAGAAGATTCTTGTGTTTTGTCTTCCGTCACATGCAACCCATATCTTATAACCACTCGGTATTTGTATTTTCTCCACCTATCAACATAATTATAATGTTGAGACCGAGAAAGCCTCTCAATTGGGATGATCCGGTATTGGAAAACACAACTTATTTCATTTTATTTTTCCTGCTTGACAGCGCACATTCTCAAATTCTGAACTCATTCAGAAGGCGTTCCGTGTTACTGGCATCCACCCCTACAACCCGCTCAAAGTCTATCTCCACCAGAAATCAAAATCACTCCTGCTCCTTCCAATTTTGATGAAGAGTATCAGCAAGCATGCTATCTTCTTACTGGCATTCCGAAATATCAAGCCATCTAATCGACTTTAGAGAAGCTGTACAAGCGAGTACAAACAGCAGAAGCACGCATCACAGTCCTGGAGTCAAAAACACAGTAGTTGGAGGATGAACTTCACAAGCAACGAGGAGGTAAACATGATCGAAGGGTGCTTACCAAAGCTCGACTGGCTACTGCTGGGTGTTTAACAACCCGCTGACAAGTTAGAGATGCAGAGAAGGAAAATCAGGCTGTGAAGTCCAAAGGCAAAAAGCGCGCTCGCTCCAGTAGCAATGATCCAGAGCGCCGTCAACCTCTGGAACCAACTGAAGCATTTGAAAACTACATCCATATTTTCCAGCTTGGCTGTAGTTCCTCGAGTCCTTCCTTTTAATTTTGTAATTAGCTATAGTATTCATATATTACCTGTTTGCGTTGCGTGATGAGACACGTGTCCGTGTATAGCTACAGTACAGCACGTTAATCTTGCTAGGTTAGCTCCGGACAGACTGCTTGATGGGACGCGAACGACTAGAGTATATTAGGATTAAGTATGCTAAATATAGGCGGTGTAGGCCGAGTGTTAGGTAGGGGTTCAAGGGCCGAGCGTTTTGGTCCGGAGCGTGCTTCTTTGTTTCCTTTTCTGCCAGCTCTTTATCGTGCTCTACCTTCCGTTGCTGAGATATTCGTTGGTAACAATGCGAGCTTTATTGAGAACTCGGGGATCATGTTTACCACCTCGCTGCTTATTCAACTCTGATTGTAGCTGCTCAGTGTGATTATGTAGAGCAAGTTGAGCAGTTAATTGAGAGCTAGTATATTGAATCTGAGCGAGGCTGTCAAGGCTATCGGAAGAGACTCCGAGAGAAAGAAGCGTGCTTTCAACTATTTGAAGATTTTATAAGTTCTATCATTCTAATACCAGTATTCAAGTCACGCACTCACCATGACCTCTCACACTATCATGCCTCCACCACTCTCTGGACCTGCTAAACACTCTCTGCCGCTCGCCGGCAATGCCTACCCTGTCGGTTCCATCCAAGTACCCCCTCAACGGACATACTGGACCTGGCCTGTATGCTTAGTCCACCTCTGTCTTACTTGTTTTAGCGATTATCACTTAGGAGGGTCCACCCAATCTTTGCTCTATTTTTCTATGTATTTAAGTGTCAATCACCGCTCTATTTTTCTATGTATGTAAGTGTTAATCTCCGCTCTATTTTTCTATGTATTTAAAAGTTAGTAGCTAGGTTTTTGTACGTATTTTGATTTTGAGATTGCGCTAGTATGCGCTATTCCTGCACTACATGGCAGAATTTTACATTTCCTGCCAGTTGGCAATGGAGATTCTAAACAGCACTACAGGTAGTACATGAACATCACATACCGTAACACATCAACACAACTCCATGTATACACTATCATTCCAAAATGGAAGTGGAAAAGATCTTCGCCTTCTAGCTAGTCTTACTTCTGATGAAAAACATTGTGATTTTCGAGAATGGAATACAAGTTTACGGAAGTGATGGTCTCCTTCAGGAGGCTAGTCTTGTAATCTGTTTTCTGCATGCTGTAGCACTCCCTCAAAATTTCCTCAATGAGAGCACCTCAAACTGTCCTCTCAATTTTGGGCGTCGGGTATATATGTTCTGGGCCGCTCGCGGGCAATTAATTTAATTACGCAATTTGGTAAATAAATCTGGCATGAGATAGCTGGTGGGAGATAGATCGAACGTGGAATACACTGCCAATTTGATATAAAATATAGACTGGATGTAAGGTATAGATATAACATAAATACGCTAAACGTGCTCTGTATTCATGGTATAAAAGCCGAGTTGAGATCCGGCATTGTACCGTTAATTCAGCATTACAACAACCATATCCCTACAGTGGGCGATATGGTCAGTATAGGATAACAAGCGCAAAAGTTATTGCAAAATCACAGCCGGAGTGCCCCCAACTTTTAACCAAATATGGTGTACTTGTTAACCTTTACCCAACTAAGGACCTTCAACCAGCTACGGACCTTATGGGTTTGGAGGATGATATTCTAGACACCTATATTAGCCAACGCTGCTCCCCAGGTATCCACCACCGCTCGGGTTTCTGTCCAATGTAGTTACAAAAAGTCCCGTCGCTGCCAATGCTTTAAAAATGATCTTAAATGCTCTATCTATTGCCACACCAAAGTATCAATTGACTATGGGTGTGGTACTTACCTCGCAGTTTGGTGAGCAGACACAAATTGGACTGTTATAGGGCATTCTCATCGACCCAGAGCTGCTTAGAGGCGCTGGGCCAGCTTCCGGAGGCTGCCAGAACCGATACCGCCAGTACCGGAATTAGTCATAGGGGTTTTTTTTTTTTGAAGCTCCATGTATAGTTCTGTGTTATATAGCTCTAGTTAGGCAATCAATCGTCTACCATATTAAGGAATTATATACATTTCCCGCGAGTGGCTCAGAACATATATACACATTGGGCGGGCGTACGAGCAAATTAAGGGACACCTAAGCCTGGTGCTGAAAGACAGGTGAACATCCTGTGATTTATTGGATCATAGGCAGAAGGAAAGACAAATACCAAACAGCTATGAATTAAAGCAAAACCTCAAAGATAGTGATGACAGCGGATGAACAGGACATCGAAGACTGAATTCGATTAATGATTTCTTACAAAAACACGACATTGAGCTTGACATGAAATGTTTACTCCTGCGTATATGCCGAGGCCATGACCGGTCTAGACCGCTCGCGCGAAAGAAACCAGTGATTTACATGTTAACCAGCAATGAAGAACCTCAAGATGCACACCCAGGCCCTAACCATGAATCAGGAGCAGATGAACCCAAGAAGCTGCAGAAGGGAAATCAATTCGTCATGAGTCTGGTGCCTGCGAATCCTATAATGGATTCCCCCTACTGCTAGAACATTGCTAGTTTTTAAATTGTATTCCTCGGAAATCCTATGTTGTGTTTGCCGATGGCGATTGAGATTGCTCATCCTTGAGAAGCAGAGATTGCACGCATGGCAGACGTAGGGTTTTGTGTGTGATTCGATGTGCTCGCTGAAATTTCCCAAGGCAAAATAACTTAAAATCAACACCTTCAAAGTGTATACAAGGTGGGACTCACATGAAATCAGCCCTTCCTCTTGTTGATCCTTCATGTGTACATCCAACTATAGGGCATCTCCAGTAAGTGCTGGTATTTGTAGCCATTCTGGGCTGTGTATAAAAGTGCTTCAGAATCGGAGATTGAACAATGTAGTTGCAAAATGGGCCTACTAATAGGCCGGTGCTGTGGCCTTTCTCGGAGGTTTAGAAAACCCAGTGTATACCAAACGAAGGAGCGTTGATGTTTTCAGGGCTGGTGGAATTGAATTCTTCGGGGTTGCACTTGAACACTGTATAATAGGTATGAGAATTTTGTACCGGTTATTGTACCAACATAGGAATACCACCACTGGCTGGTAGGGGTATATATATATGGTTACTGTACGGGTGGTGGTGGTGGAAGCAGCTCTGGTAACCACCAACCTGTCGGTCAAATATATCTTTGTGCAGGGTTGTTTCGGGAGAGTATTGATGGTTGCAAAGGTGAGTGAATGAGAGAGAAGAAGATATGTCCAGTATATATTCGTACAAACTTCAAGAGCGCTAGGCTTAGAGGCCAACATGTACAATACATTGGCGTCCTTGTTTGCTCACCAAGTACATGTATATGGGCTCATAGACGCAGGTTGATGATTTGCGGGAGTATTAATAGGTATATCACCTCTGATTAATGTAGCCTTGTACCGCAAACAACCCAACATACTCGGGCATCCCATGAATTACCATACGCTGCTCTAGTTGCGACAGGGTTACCAGTTTCAGTTCAAATTTGCCAGCCCCCAACATTAGCCTGCAGTCAACATGCTTTAAACTAGAGGAGATCCGAGCATCTCACATTTCCCGACTGGTGATGGGATACACCCTGGATTTTAGGTATTGCTGGCACAGCAAGTACTATTCAAGCCATATTCACCCGCGGTTTTCCGTTGACCCGAAAATAAAACATCTACTGGTAAAGCCTATTTGACTGTTCCCAGCTGCAGCAGCTCCCATTATTTTTGACTGCTAGATGAGGGGAACCTGTTAAACAGTCTACATCATTGAGTATTGTGGTATCCTGTTTCTTTTGGAGGTGGTGGTGCATGGACTGCCTCACGGTATATGTGTGCACAGGCCTGAGATGGTACAAACTTTAAATCATCTAGAACACGACGAGAAAAAACTCATACAGTGCATGAATTGACTGTGGTCAGCAATTGAAAGTCACGTGGAGTCCAACCTACCCAGGTTTATTCAAACAACGCCAGCAGTGCGGACCATCCAAGGTATCAATAAAAAAAGAATTATGCTGAGTTTATATGAATCCTTATGATAAGGAGGGGGGTTACTTGCAAACCTACAGTGAAGATTGGCAGAAGTGGGGTTTTTAGAACAACTAAAACAAATGGCTTTTATACCTACCATATTTTCCCAAGCTCAAATATATGATGGGGAGATGCCTTTTCTCAGAAATCATGAACCATGATCATAGTAGTTCATATGTAGTGAGTCTACAAATATGGAGTAGTGGTTATGATGTCACATCTCCATACAATTTTGTGGCAAGACCACACCAAAGTCTCTAAATCCGGAAGTCACTCAGGAGGGGTATTCTAAGTTTCTGTTTTATAATAGCTTTTGATACAGTAAATCAACTACCAAAGCTCCAGGCCAATTGATTGCTTTCTTCCCGATTTAGTGGTTATGATCCAGTTTTGCGCTAGAATCGCAAGTGTCCGAGGAGTAATGGAGCCTTGCTGTACGGGAAATTGAATAACTCATTAGACTTACCAGAATAATGAACTTGTAGTAGTTAGTGAATATATCTTCCTGTTCTTGTGTATATAATTTTCTAAGGCTGGTACGAATTGAAGCTATATTAACACCGCCGGCCCTGTTTTTGGCTGGGGCAGAGCTGAGGGCTATAAGTTACCAGTCTCTTATGAAATGTGATATCAATATAGAAGAATCGATTGAGCTCTGCAAGTACTGCTGAAGCGCCGCTATCACCAAGTATGGTGCTATGCTGTGGGAGGGTATTGAAATTTTCTTTGATATTCATGGCAGTGGGTAGAGTGTAGTTTTCAGTGTTTTACAAGGTACCGTGACTTGCCAAATCCTAATGCCATTGGTTCTTTTCTCATACATCGATGTATCTCTTTCAAGTCCAGAATCTCATGCCTTAAGTTCCGAAGAAGCAAAGATCAACCAATCAGCGTTCAACACCCATCACCACTTTTTAATTCTGCTTGCAAATCTGGATGCTGACTTCCCAATACCCATTCCCACACTAATATATTTGGGATTTCGTTACTCCATTTAGGGAATAACTATGAGACCCTAGGGGGGGCGCTGGGCGGGTTGGACAAACGCAAGCAATGACTTGCGTACTTATGTGGCCTGAGTGATTTGTGAACATTCTGTGCTCCCATGGTAGCACGATACAGTTCGTGATCATACAGCACCATACCGAAGTGCTTTGTTTGACTAAGTATTCTCCAGGGACGGTGACTCTGGATACAGTGGAAAGCCTTTAGTGGCAATTCAAGGTCTACCCCGAGCTATCCTATATACCTGGCAAGGGTCCGATCGATATGGGGAAGGGGGATGTGAATGTCTACATTGGATTTAGATTTTGTATGGATGGCATTCATAAAATTTGGGATAGCAGCAGATCAAGCGTGTTGCACCTCCCAGCCTACTTCTAGTAGTCAGCTAAACCATTTTTGGAATACATACCAAATTGGTTACCATTGGCTACCTACTATATATTGTTACTGGGGTCAACACGCTAGCTATTTTCAGAAAAAGAAGCCAAACTCAGATTTATGGACCTACCAGCCTCCCTCCCCTACCTCACCATATAGGCCGAATATCAGGCAGATGAGCCAAGGAGCATGAGGAGGCCTTTATCAAGCAGCTATATTCATACTAAAACCACTCTTATAGCAGCTACTAAAATAGTATATATGCTATCAAATAAGCCATTTACCGCTGTAAATATTAATGGTGCTATTTTGAAAATTAGCTAATATTCCTTGATTTATGCTACCCTGGACCTCCTGCTCTCAACCCGCTGCAAATACTTATTCATAGTATTCTCAACCACCATGGAGAGGCTTCCAGTAGCACCAATATGTCCCCGCATCAAAGACCACCGCCCCAACCGACCCCCCCCCCAGAGAATCATTACTCGTATTCAGCCTATCCAGATCTAGACTATGACGAGAGGCCGCACCTATGGATAGCTTGTCCAACACCAGGGCCGGTCTCTGCCCCCTATGCTCTCCTGGTAGTTGCATACAAAATGTGAAATCAACAACGCAAAAATCTCATGACCACCCCCCGACACCACTCTGGGTCCTCCCCCAGCTGCTCCGCCGTCCCCCCCTTCCTACCGCCCACTCTCGGGCACTCCAGTGGATGGGCGGCGTTCTGGGGCACCCCGAAGTCACACTTGCCCTCCCTACGACCCACAGCGAGTGCCTCAGGGGACCACGGTCGGTGGTGACGTATGTGAGTCCCTTCAGGGCTTCAGCGAGTTTAGTGTGGATGGGAAACACCTGCTTGATGCCAGCCAGTGTTGCTATATAGGCTCTAGCATCGCAGCTGATCCTACCCATCCGGACATCCAGGCTTTCCTGTCGGCCGCTTCATTGCCAGCCACGCCGCTGTGGGTCTCAGTTGCCGAGGCCTCCTAGCCAACTCCTGTAGCTCTCCCTCTACCCACGGCCTGGCGCGTACGTAACCCAGCTGGCTGATCCTCGCTATCGCGCCGAGGGCTACCGTGTCCGCCCCTCTATGCCAGCATGACTCGCACCGTAACTTCTACGCCCACCACCGTCGCATATCGGCCGAAGTAGAGCTCGAGGCCTTCCGATCTCGTGGCCGCTGTTGTCACCGTGGTTCCGTGCCCTGCTTCCATCAGAATACTCCCCTGCCTGTTGCTTCTCAAACTTAACTATTTGACCTTTGCCTGTATTTTCACCTGTAGCTCTCCTCTCATCCACCGCAACTGGACCGTCATAGTCTAGATAGGCTAAATACGATTAATGATTCCCCCCCCCCACAAAAAAGACGAACTCCCTTAGTATTTTCTCCGCCTCCTCGCGGAGTATCGGAGGCGCCCGGCCATATATAGGTGCCGCCTACCGCACCCTCTTGTTTTAAACAATAAAGTCCAAATCGCTCACTCCACTCAGAGCTTCCAGCTTTTTTGCTCGCGAGCCATGCCACGCCCCAACCACGCACCTCTGCCATTCCCGCGCTAGCCTCCTCATCGACTCCGTGGGTCGCTGGTGAAGCTCGGCTCCGTAGACCAATATGGGTATCAGCGACCCCTGCACCAAGGGCAGGGACTGGCCCGGGAGCACCTGGGGCAACCGGGAGCCTGCAGTCCATCGCCAGTCTAGATAGGCTGAATGCGATTAATGGCCCCTGCACCAACTGCTTCTTGGTCAGGGGTGGGATCCTGGAGATTTTTTTTTAATTAAGGAATCATTAATCGCATTCAGCCTATCTGCTGGAGATGCGTTGCATTCTGGGGGGTCCATTCATCGATGTCGCATATGCAATAGGCGTCTTCCGCTCTCCCTATCTCCCACAACCACTGTCGTTGTGGCCCTTTGTCTGTCACTATGTACACCAGCCCCTTGATTGCACGTGTGGGCCATCGCAGGTGTGCTGGCGCCTTGGGGTATATCGAGTGCGCTTGCTTGATGCCTGCCGGCGTCACGATGTCTGGTTTGTGCATTCGCCATCCCATTGCTACTTCCAGCTTCGCTCTCCTGTCCGCTTCCTCATTCCTGGCAATCCTCTGGTGTCCCCTCACCCGCATCAACCTCCTCGACCTCGCTTGCACCTGTGCCTTCAGTGCTTCCTCTAGGTATCAACGACCGCGGCGCATGGTATTGTAGGCTCCAGATTCTCTGTATCACCCCCTGGGAGCCTAGAAGGCCTCCTCACACATCTCTATGCCGCATGAGCCTTCGACTCCCGCTCCCGCCGTGCTTCTTCTCATCCCCTATCCTGACCTCCAGGTACTTCCCACCTATCCCCACCCAGTCTTTGCCGTGGTCCCATTTCAATTTCATCTCCCACGCCGTGGCCTCCAGGGCCCCGTTTTGGAGGCCTCCCTGGATGCTCTAGAAGAGGGACGTGAGGGGGGGGGTGGTTGGTGGGGGCATATGTTGGTTCGATTTGGCTGATTCAATGAAAACCCTCGAATTGAGCAGTTGGAAGTTATTGCCTCGAGTTGAGACCTTCCAACCCTGCTGCCCCTCTTCACTACTAAGCTAACATGAATATAGAAGTTAGCTAAAACCCCCCTAGTAGTTTTAAGCTTATTTGTCCAATATTCGGCCCAGGCCTATAATGGAGGTAGTAGAGAGTGGGGGTTGTTGGAGAGCGTCGCTAGGGGTGGTGGTCTTCAATGCCGGAACATATTGGTGCTATTGGAAGCCTCTCCATGGTGGCTGAGAATACTATGAATTAGACAACAGTTGGTGCGTCGAGATGCGGCGTTAAAGGATGGGCCAAATGAAGTGTGTGACCTCGGGCAACCCCCCCCCCCAATGTATGTTTAGGATGTTAGTTTGCCGCGATGCGCTATCCATATGTCGCTACTGGATAGTGGGCGGTATATATCGCGATTGGAAAGCCTGGGGTTATTTCATGCATGTCAGCCTGAATGCAAGGATCGCATGATGGCTGGCATAATTAATGTATCCGTGGGCAAAGCCTTTCACTCTCACGGTGGAATTAGCAAGGGTTTAACCCCGCGCAATTCCATAGGTAATAGAATAAGCCCCAAGCGGTGTCCTAAGTCCAATAAAGCTTTGCTCTTATCGAGCACGCCTTACGCCCCAGCCTGTGACTTCGTGTATACTCGCATTGATATACCACCGAATATACGCCTATCGTGGGATATCACCTAATAAGTACGCCTATCGCGGTGGACCTCCGAATATACGACCATCGCATCGGTGGGGGTTCTGTATCTACCGTTTTATTAGGGATATATCCAAGATCTACGGCTCGCCCGTAACATTTGATATAGGGGGGTGTCAGCTCGACCCATATTTGTCAAGGTTGTGTACCAACGGCAAAAATACCAGCTCTACCAACCGAATAGCCAGCTCTACTGACGGTGAAAATACCAGCTCTACCAACCGAATAGCCAGCTCTACCGACAGCAAAAATACCAGCTCTACCAACTGAATAGCCAGCTCTACCGATGGTGAAAATACCATCTCTACCAGCCAGCCCTACCGACAACAAAAATACCAGCTCTCTACGCCAGCTTTACTACCAGCTCTGCCAGCTCTGCCTATGTCTGTCCAGTATCCTGCCCAAAAACGCTGTTCATGCGACGGCTTGGCGGTGCTTGTTCAGCTCCTTTGTCACGGCCTCCTACAGATCACAGATACCTACCTCATCTCGATAGCATAGCCGTACCAGTACGCTTCCGGAAGCATTTCAAGCGGAACACGCTAATAATTTTACTATCCTATAAGGGAAAGGTAATATCATAGATATCTAGCTGCTTTTAAATGCAGAAAGGGGGCGTCATGACGAGACAGGTATCTACAACTCCCATGGCCTGTCTATTTACAATATCCTCAGGGCACACACTCGTCAGACTACCTAATGTAGCCTGTACATGATTAGCCCACTCCTCCATTCGCTGGGTTTGCACAGTGTCTTCCCCATCAAGCTGATCTATCAACTCAAATACTGTATATAGCTGTTGTTGTACCTGCTCAAAACTTTCCCTTATTCGAACAACAATATTCGTCCTCATAAAATTCTGCCCACTGCCTTCTTCTTCAACCCAGACAATACTCATAGCCTCATACATCTCCATACCACACTCCGCAAACATTCCTATATGTCTCCCATCGGATAGGAGTCAGCATTTTGATTTCAGTATCAAGGTGGAAGATGTGTCTGCACGGAAGTAAGTATTGCCGGTGGAACTTGCAATGGCACCGCAAATTCTCATCCAAACTAGGTATCTCCTTCTCCTTTGCAATGCGCTCCTCAACAGAATCAAGTTCTCTTGCAAGCAGTTTCTGGATAGGAACTGGCAGCTGACCGATTTCTTCATACTGTTTTGTACAAACTGCAAGTTTTCGGTTTCTGAAACGACTTTTTGCCACTACTGCACGATTATCAACATCCTTTGCTGCATCCATGACGTTCAAAATCATGCCATAAATCCCATGTGAGGCCACTTGGCCTTTTGACAGCCCCGCACCAGGCTTCAGTTTCCGATGCCATGCCTCACAAGCATTTGTAGTTGTGACTTGAAGAAGGAGGGGGCAATGCTGCCGAGCATACATTGCCCATTTGGAAGCTGTTTGAAGCCAATATGTTCGCACGTAGTTGGCTGTATTGCCAGTATTGTCAATTGCAGCAGCTGCTGCAACAGCTTGTTCACATAAGTCATGGTTTTTGGCTTCAGTGAAGCAGTACATAGCATGTTTGAGAAGTTGATATATGTGTTTGTTGGCATCAGAACCAAGTCGCCGGAGAAGGGTTTGGTTGGAGTGAACACAGCAAAGAAGGTGGGTTACTTCCTGCTCACCAGCAGCAAGACCCGGAAATGCCAGGCGGATCGCACGCTATTGAATTGCAGAATCATCCGTCATAATATACCGGGGTTGCCATTTTCCTATATTTATATTAGCCGGACATTCAGATAGGGGGTTTATATAGCGGGTTCATATGGGGGGTTCATATTGGGGGGTTATTTGGCAAAAAATTTGTACATACCCTTGCACCACTGCTTTATATGCCTTAATCCTTTGGCAGTAATGTCTCCATTTTCTCGCTCCACAACCAAGTGCGCAGTCGGAATCCATACATTATGCTCAT
>Ga0307514_10003450_pt1 | contig 15193 bp, 14 predicted proteins | sample 16_EM_MG_FD_203088 | JGI IMG/M metagenome (GOLD analysis project Ga0307514, IMG submission 203088) | Populus trichocarpa ectomycorrhiza microbial communities from riparian zone in the Pacific Northwest, United States - 16_EM | ecosystem: Host-associated > Plants > Roots > Unclassified | place...
CTAATTATTGCACAGACTGCAAGTTTATGCCGGGCAGGGGTCGAGCGTCTCAGCACTCGGTGTCGCCGTCGGGAACGGTGCCGTCGATGAAGTAGTCGTCGACGACGCTGTTAACGCAGTCGGACTCCTTGTTGTATGCCGTGTGCCCCTCACCGTCGTAGGTGACGAGACGCCCGTTGGAGAGCTGGCGGGCAAGGGACACTCCCCACTCGTACGGTGTCGCCGGGTCGCCGGTCGTCGAGATCACGAGCACGGGGTCGGCTCCGTCGCCCGAGGCCTCGGCCGGTGCCGGCCCCGTCACCGGGAACGGCCAGTTGCCGCACAGCACGTCGCCAAGCGCCGAGGGGCGGCTGAAGGTCGGGGCTGCCGCAACGAGCGCAGCACTCTGCGCCGCCACCGCCGCCGGGTCGACCACGGCCGGGGAGTCGAGGCACTGCACCGCGACGAACGACTCGAAGGAGTTGTCGAGGTACTCGCCGCCGTCGCGGCCGTAGTAGAAGTCGGCGAGGAGGAACGCGGTGAACGAGTCGCCGTCTTCGACCTCGGCGAACATGTCGTTGAGGTAGGGCCAGCTCTCCTCGCTGTAGAGCGCGGTCGAGGTGGCGATGTCGAGCACGCCGCCGTCGAGCAGGCGGCCGTCCTCCCCCGGGATCGGGTTGGCGTTCAGCTGGTCGTAGAGTGCCGCGATGCGAGCCGTGTCGACATCCGGGTTGCCGGAGAAGGGGCAGCGCAGCAGCTCAGGGCATGCGGTGAGGTACGCGCGAAGGGACTTCTCGAAACCGGCCGACTGGGTGATGAACACCTCGCTGTCGGTCAGCGACGGGTCGAGGGCTCCGTCGAGTACGAGCCTGCCGACCTTCGCGGGGAACAGGTCGATGTAGGTCGTCGCGATCTTCGAGCCGTAGGAGTAGCCGAGGAAGTTGAGCTTGGGGTCGCCGACGAGGGCGCGCATCATGTCGAGGTCTCGGGTGGTGCTCACGGTGTCCATGAAGCCGAGCGCCTCGCCGGTGTTGTCGAGGCAGGCTGTGGCGAAGTCCACCGACGACTGCGTCACCTCGGCGACCCACTCCGGGCTCTCTGGCTGCGACTCGGGAATGCCGAACAGGAAGTCGTCGAGGCCGGCGTCGTCGAAGCAGGTGACGGGGGTCGAGCGGCCGACACCGCGCGGATCCCAGCCGATGATGTCGTAGTTCTGCTGCAGCGCGTCACTCACCGCGAAGTCGACCGCGCTGTGGTCGTGCACGAAGTCGTAGCCAGAACCGCCCGGTCCGCCCGGGTTGACGAAGAGCGAGCCGAGCGGCTCGTCCTCGGCGATGTGCCTCGTCAGGGCGAGCTCGATATCCGTGTCCTCTGACGGGTTCGCCCAGTCCATCGGCGCGAAGGCGGTGGCGCACTGCGCCCCGCTGCCGCATCCATCCCACTGCAGCACCTGCGAGTAGTAGCGCTCGAGCTCTGGGGCGACCTTCTCTCCCGTCGGCTTCGTCGTGCTCTCGTCGTCGCGGTCGAAGAAGTCGAAGGGGAAGCACGCGGTCATTGTGAAGGCGATGACGACGGCGACGGCTGCAGCGGCAGCGCGGGAGGCGCCGACGAATCGAGTGGTGCTCATATGCGAAAGCGTACCGGTCAGCACTTCGGGTCGGCGGCGGGCACCGTGCCCTCGAGAAGGAAGGCGTCGACCACGGCGTCTATGCAGCTCGAGCCCTTGTTGTAGGCCGTGTGGCCCTCCCCGTCGTAGGTGACGAGGTGGCCGTTCTCGAGCTGGTCGGCGAGACGCTCGGCCCACACGTAGGGCGTCGCCGGGTCATTGGTCGTACCGACCACAAGGATGTCCGCGGAGCCCGACGCAGAGATCGGCTTGCGATCCCACACGGGCGGGAACGGCCACTCGGCACACCCCGCACCGCCATAGGCGAGCTGCGGCCCGAGCACGGGGGCGGCATCGGCGAGCTGCTGCGCCTCTGCCTTCATGTCGCCGAGGTCGCTGCTCGTGACGTAGTCGAGGCAGTTGATGGCGAGGAACGCCTCCGTCGAGTTGGTCGCGTAGCTGCCGTCGGCCTGGCGGCCATAGTAGCCGTCGGCCAGCTCGAAGGCATAGTCGGCGGAGCCCGACATGACCTCCTCGAAGACGGCGGTCAGGGCGCTCCAGCTCGAGCGGGAGTAGAGGGGGTAGATGATCGCGGTCGTCATGGTGGCGCTGCCGAGCTCGCGGCCATCCGTGCTTCGCAGCGGGCTCGCGTCGAGGCGGTCGAGCAGCGTGCGAACCGTCGTCATGCCGTCGTCGACCGTGCCGCGGAACGGGCAGCCGCCGCCGTCGATGCAGTCGGCGATATAGGCGCGGAGCGCGCTCTCGAAGCCCTTGGCCTGGGTGAGCGAGACATCGAAGGATGTCGTCGACGGATCGATCGCGCCGTCGAGCACCAGCCGCCCGGTCTTGTCGGGGTTGAGGCCGGCGAAGGTCGCCCCGAGAAGCGTGCCGTAGGAGTAGCCGAGGTAGTTGAGGTGCGTGTCTCCGAGCAGCGCGCGCAGCAGGTCGAGGTCGCGTGCCGCACTCACGGTGTCGACGAAGCCGAGCAGCTCGCCGGTGTGCTCCTCGCAGTTCTCGCCGAACTCGGCGTTCGCCTGCTCGTAGGCCTTGATCCACTCGTCGCTGCCGTAGTCGCCGGGGAGGAGGTCGAACAGGAAGTCGTCGAACTGCGCCGGGTCGTCGTAGCAGTCGATCGCGCTCGAGCGGTTGACGCCGCGGGGGTCGAATCCGACGATGTCGTACTTCTGCTGCAGCGCCTCGCTCGTGGCGAAGTCGACGCTTTCGAGCACGAGGTCGACGCCAGAACCGCCGGGCCCGCCGGGGTTCACGAGAAGCGAGCCGATGGGGGCACCGGCCGTCGCTGGCTGGCGCGACAGGGCGAGGTGGATCGTCTCGCGCTGCGGGTCGCTCCAGTCGAGCGGGGCATCGGCGGTGGAGCACTGCAGGCCATTGCCGCAGCCCGTCCACTCGAGCTTCTGCGAGTAGAACGACTCGAGCTCGGCGGCCACGGCCTCGCCCGTCGGCGTCGAGGTGGAGCGCACCTCTGGCGGGCGGAAGGCGTCGAGGCAGCCGGAGAGCGGGAGCACGAGGGCGATCAGCGCGACGACCGCGATTGCACGCCTCACGCGCGCACCGGGGTGTTCCTGATGGCGGTCACGAGCATCGCCTCGAGGGCGAGGGCCGGCGTCACGTTGCCGGCGATGCGCTTGCGGGCGGTGGCGATGGCATCCATGGTGGCGAGAGTCTGCGGCGCGGTCGCCGCGCCGGCTGCGCGCTCCAGGTCGGGGCGGATCGCCTCGTTGATGGCCTCCCCCGCGACGCCGAGCTGCAGCAGCAGCACGTCACGGTAGAGCGAGAGCAGGTCGACGAGGATGCGGTCGATGCCGTCGCGCAGGCTGCGGGTGGCGCGGCGCTTCTGGTCCTCCTCGAGGTTCTTCAGCTGTGCGCGCAGCGCCGGCGGAATGGTGCCGCCCGGCTCGATGCCCAGGCTGCGGAGGGCGCCCTCGCGCTCCTCCGCGTCGCGCTCCTCGGTGATCGCCTTCGCGTCATCTGTCGCGAGCTGCAGCAGGGTGGCCGCGCTGAGCACGGCGCCGCTGACGGAGCGAATTCCGAGGGCGAGCTGGATGGTGCGCTCTCGCCGGTCACGGGCGTCCGCATTGGTCGCGAGACGGTGCGCCATGCCGATGTGGGACTGGGCCTCGCGCGCTGCTCGCGTGGCGACGTCCAGTGCGACACCGTCGCGGCGGTGGATGAGCTCTGCGACGTCGGCGACCGACGGCACCCGCAGCTGAACGGTGCGCACGCGCGACCGGATGGTCGGGATGAGGTCGGCCTCGCTGGGAGCGCACAGCACCCACACGGTGCGGGGCGGCGGCTCCTCGAGCGCCTTGAGCAGAACGTTCGAGGTGCGCTCCGTCATGCGGTCGGCATCCTCGATGATGACGACGCGGTAGCGGCCAACCGAGGGCGAGAACTGGCTCGTGCTGACGAGGTGGCGCACCTCGTCGATCGAGATGATGACGCGGTCGGTTCTGAGCACGGCGAGGTCGGGATGCGTGCGCGCCTCCACCTGGCGGCGCACCGACTCGTCACTGTCGGGGCCTGTCGAGAGCAGGGCGGCGGCGAAGGCGAAGGCGAGGTTGCTGCGGCCGGAGCCGGGAGGGCCGGTGATGAGCCACGAGTGGGTCATCGCCGCGTCGTTGGCACCGAGCGTGGATGCTGCCGCGGCAGCCGCGAACACCGCCGTCGCCTCGGACTGCCCCGTCATCTCGTCCCACAGCCCCATGCGGGCAAGCCTATTCGAGCAGGGCCGACACCCGGTCGCGGATCTCGGTCTCGAGGTCGTCACGATCACGGGTGGCGTCGAGCACGAGGAACCGCTGCGGCTCAGCCCGGGCGAGGGCGACGTAGCCGGCGCGCACCCGGTCGTGGAAGTCGCTCTTCTCCTCCTCGAGCCGGTCGTACTTGCCGCCGGCGATGCGAGCGCGGCCGATGGCCGGGTCGAGGTCGAGCAGGATGGTGAGGTCTGGCGTGAGTCCCTCGGTCGCCCAGACGGAGATGCCGCGCACCTCCTCGGCATCGAGCACGCGGCCAGCGCCCTGATACGCGACGGACGAGTCGATGTAGCGGTCCTGCACGACGATGCTTCCCGCCTCGAGGGCCGGGCGCACCTTCGTCGCGATGTTGTGCGCGCGGTCGGCCGCGTAGAGCAGTGCCTCGGCCCGCGGGGCAATGTGCCCGCGGCGGTGCAGCACGATCTCGCGCAGCTCAAGGCCGAGCTCGGTTCCGCCCGGCTCGCGTGATTCGACGACCGTGTGGCCGGCAGCGGTCAGGAAGCCGACGAGTCGAACGAACTGCGTCGACTTGCCAGAGCCGTCGCCGCCCTCGAGCGTGATGAAGAGCCCTGCCACGTCAGTCCTTCGCGGCTGCTGGCTTCTTGGCAGCCGGCTTCTTCGCCGGAGCCTTCTTCGCCGCCGGCTTCTTGGCAGCTGGCTTCTTGGCCGCCGTCTTCTTCACGACCGGTCCCTTGGCCCGCTTGTCGGCGAGCAGCTGAACGGCGCGGTCGTAGTCGATGTCCTCGATCTGCTCACCGCGAGGGATGGTGGCGTTCGTGATGCCGTCGGTGACATAGGCGCCGAAGCGGCCATCCTTGATCTTGATCGGCTTGCCGCTCTCCGGGTCGTCCGCGAACTCGGCGAGCGCGCTCGAGGCGGCACGGTTACCGTACTTCGGCTGCGCGTAGAGCTCGACCGCACCGGCGACGTCGATGGAGAAGATGAGGTCTTCGCTCGGGAGCGACCGGGTGTCGGTGCCCTTCTTGAGGTACGGGCCGTAGCGACCGTTCTGCGCGGTGATCTCCGCGCCGGTCTCCGGGTCGGCGCCGACGACGCGCGGCAGGTTGAGCAGCGCCAGCGCCGTCTCGAGATCGACCGTCGCGAGGTTCATGGTCTTGAAGATGGATGCGGTGCGCGCCTTGGGGGCGACGACCTTCTTCGGCTTCTTCTCCTTGAGCTCGCCCGTCTTCTTGTCGAGCACGAACTCCGGCTCGGCGGGCGGAGCCTCTGGCTCGAGCTCGGTGATGTACGGGCCGAAGCGACCGTCTTTCGCGACGATCTCCTTGCCGTTCTCTGGGTTGATGCCGATGACGCGGTCGCTGACGATGGGGGCGTCGATGAGTTCCCGCGCCTTCTCCGGGGTCAGCTCGTCGGGGGCGAGATCCTGCGGGATGTTGATGCGGCGCGGCGTCTCCGGATCGTCTCCCGGGGCCTCAAGGTACGGTCCGTACTTGCCGATGCGCAGGGTGACGTCGTCGGCGATGCGGATCGAGTTGATCTCCTTCGCGTCGATCTCGCCGAGGTTGTCGATGACGGTGCGAAGACCGCGGTGCTTCTCGTTGCCGAAGTAGAAGCCCGTGAGCCAGTCGACGCGGTCGGCCTCGCCACCCGCGATGCGGTCGAGGTCGTCTTCCATGGAGGCAGTGAAGTCGTACTGCACGAGGTCGCTGAAGAACTCCTCGAGCAGGCGCACGACCGAGAAGGCGATCCAGTTGGGAACGAGCGCCTGGCCGCGGGGCGTGACATAGCCGCGGTCGATGATCGTCGAGATGATGGCGGCGTAGGTGGAGGGGCGGCCGATGCCGAGCTCCTCGAGCTGCTTGACCAGGCTCGCCTCCGTGTAGCGCGGCGGTGGCGTGGTGTCGTGGCCCTTGGCGTCGACCTCGAGCGCGGCGAGGGACTGGCCCTCGGCGAGCTGCGGCAGCTTCGCCTCGGCGGGCTCTGCCGCAACCTCGCGCTCCTCGTCCTGGCTCTCCTCATAGGCGTGCATGAAGCCGCGGAAGGTGATGACGGTGCCGCTCGCCGAGAACTCGGCGCTGCGCACCTCGCCCGCGGCCTCGGTCGGGATGGCGAGGCCGGACGCCTCGATCGTGACGGTCGCGGTCGACCCGCGGGCATCCGCCATCTGGGATGCGACGGTGCGCTTCCAGATGAGGTCGTAGAGCTTGAAGTCGTTGCCGCGCAGCACGTTCTGCAGCTCGGTGGGGGTGCGGAAGGTCTCGCCCGACGGGCGGATGGCCTCGTGCGCCTCCTGCGCGCTCTTGTTCTTGCCGGTGTACATGCGCGGCTTCTCCGGCACGGTGTCCGCGCCGTAGAGGGCGGCGGCCTGGGTACGCGCAGCACTGATGGCCTGCTGCGACAGATTCGGGGAATCCGTTCGCATATAGGTGATATAGCCGTTCTCGTAGAGCCCCTGCGCGACGCTCATGGTCTGGCGTGCGCTGAAGCGCAGCTTGCGGCCTGCCTCCTGCTGGAGGGTCGAGGTCGTGAAGGGGGCCGCGGGGCGGCGGGTGTAGGGCTTCGACTCGAGGCTCGAGACCGCGATGGCAACGGAGTCGCCACGCAGGGCCGTGGCGATGGCCTCGGCTGCTGCCTCATCCAGGGCAATCGCCTCGGATTTGAGGGAGCCCTTGTCGTCGAAGTCGCGGCCGGCGGCGATGCGGGTTCCGTTGACGCGCACAAGCTTGGCGTCGAAGGAGTCCTTCTCGGAGTCCTTCGAGGGAGCGAGGGTGGCCGTGAGGTCCCAGTAGCTCGCGCTGCGGAACGCCAGGCGCTCGCGCTCGCGGTCGACGACGAGGCGCGTCGCGGCCGACTGCACGCGGCCAGCGGAGAGGCCGGGGCCGACCTTGCGCCACAGCACGGGCGAGACCTCGAAGCCGTAGAGACGGTCGAGGATGCGGCGCGTCTCCTGCGCGTCGACGAGGGCGGTGTCAAGCTCGCGCGGGTTGTTCTTCGCCGCGTCGATCGCGTCTTTGGTGATCTCGTGGAACACCATGCGCTTGACGGGCACCTTGGGGTTGAGCACCTGCAGGAGGTGCCATGCGATGGCCTCCCCTTCGCGGTCCTCATCCGTTGCGAGGTAGAGCTCGTCGGCATCCTTGAGGGCGCGCTTGAGATCGGAGACCGTCTTCTTCTTGGCGTCGGAGACGACGTAGTACGGCTCGAAGCCGTTCTCGACGTCGACGGAGAACTTGCCGAGCGAGCCCTTCTTGAGCTCTGGTGGGAGGTTCTTGGGCTCGATGAGGTCGCGGATGTGCCCGACGGAGGCCAGCACCTCGTAGCCATCGCCCAGGTACTGGCCGATCGTCTTCGCCTTGGCGGGCGACTCGACGATGACCAGTTTCTTCGTGCCAGGCACGGTTCTCCTTATATACGCAAGCGGGAAACGCAGTTGCACCCCCGCGAGCGACACCATACACACACGGACCGGGTCGCCGCCTAATCGTTGCGTTACGGCGGCGGGCCCGCGGTGGCCCCCGCCGACACCGGGAACCCGAGCACCGACCGTTCCACCGAGACGGTTGCGATGTAGCCGTCGACCTCACAGCCCGTGAGCGCAACGCCGTTCGCGGCCGCTGTTTCTGCCGCGATGTCGCAGGGGAAACCCCCGGTCACCCCGACCCTGGCATCGGCCGCCGCGAGCGCCGCCGCGTCGGCAGCCCCAGCCACCGCCGACCTCGTGGCCAGCACCGCGTAGAGAGGCAGCGCTGTCGCGACGAGCATGACGATGGCGCCGATGATGCCGAGCGCGAGCACGCTGCCCGCGCCGTCGTCTCGCCTCACTCCCCTCTCGCTCGCAGCTCGTGCACTCACAGCCCTCCCGCGAGCGCGCAGCTCTCGGCGCTGAGCCGTAGTGGAATAAGAGGAGCGGTGGATGCCGCGCTAAGCCGGGCGCACAGCAGCGCGCCCTGCACGCGGGTCGCAACATGCGCCCCCGGGATTGCGGGCGCGGGGTCTCCCCTGGCGAGGGAGCGTGCGGTGGCCGCCGCCGCATCCTGCAGCCGGATCTGCTGCCCGGCGAGCTGGAGCCCGGCCAGGCAGCAGGCGAGCACGAGCAGCACGGCAGGAACGACGGCGGCGAACTCGGCCGTCACGCTTCCGCGGTCATCCACCGAAGCTCAGCGCATTGCGCACGAGGTCTTCGAGGATGCCGCGCACCTCGTCGCTGCGCATGATCACCACCAGCAGCCCGGCGAACCCCACCGCCGCCATCGTCGCGATCGCGTACTCGGCGGTGGCCGAGCCGGTGTCGTCGTTCAGTTCTCGCATGCCGCACTCCTGTCTCGAGTGGCACGAGCACGATGATTCTGCCCCGGTGGCGACCACGCGGATCTCGACAGGCTCGATCAGTAAAGACGACTCAGAATCCCGCCACTGTGGACGACACGATCGCGATCACCATCGGAGCGACTGTGAGCAGCATGAAGGCAGGCAGCACGCATAGCCCGAGCGGCAGCATGAGTCGAACGGCCAGCACCGCGGCCGCCGCCTGCGCGGAGGCGCGGGCCTGCCGCCGGGCATCGTCGGCCTCGGCGAGGAGCAGGGCGCGCGCGGGAACCCCGGCTCGAGCGGACAGCGCGAGCGTCGCGTCTGCCGCACCGTCAAGCGGTGGGAGGCCACACTCGAGCAGCGCGGACGACACCGACGCGAGAGCACGATCGAGCGACCCGCCGCCCGACACCGCGATGGCGAGCAGCTCGAGCTGCAGGCCAGGCAGGAGGTCCGTAGGCTGCGCGCGCCGCACGAGCCGACGGTTCCAGCGGGCGCCGACGAGCAGCAGCGCACTGCCGAGCACGAGGCACGCGATGCCCGGGGCCGTCGTCAGGAGGGTGCCGAGCGTGTTGAAGCCGAGCAGCATCCCGAAGACCACTCCGACGGCGGGCAGCGCCATGACGAGCCGCGACGTGGCGACCGGCCCGGCGAGGGCGACCTCGGTGTCGCGCTGTGCGTCGGCGAGCGAGCGCAGCCCCGCAGCGAACTGGGCGAGGGATGGCGCCAGCGGCGCACCCGCGCCCGTCGCCACCCGCCACGCGGCCGCAATCCCCCGCCACGCCGCCTGCTCGTCCACAGCGTCGAGCAGCGAGCGCACGACATCGTCGCCGACCGGAGGGTGCGACCCGGCATCGAGGTACCCCCACGCGGATGCCGGCGAGACGCCAGCCGCGAGCAGCACCGACAGCCGCTGCGATACCCGTGCAATCGCGTCGAGGCTGCTCATGCGATCACCAGCCGCCCGTCGGCGCCGAGCCCCAGTCGGCCGATCGCCTCGACCGAGCGCACGCCATCGACGCGGGCGAGATGCACGACCGCCCCGATCGCGCTGACCGCCTGCCGTGCGACCGCCAGGTCGCTCATGCCCGCGAGCGCCCCAAGCGCCTCGAGCCGCGCTGGCACGTCGGCGAGCGAGTTGGCGTGCAGCGTGCCAGCTCCCCCGTCATGGCCGGTGTTGAGGGCGGAGAGCAGCTCGCGCACCTCGGCCCCCCGCACCTCGCCGAGCACGAGTCGGTCGGGGCGCATCCGCAGCGCCTCGCGAAGGAGGCGGGCGAGCGAGATCTCGCCGACGCCCTCGAGGTTCGCCTGCCGCGCCTCGAGGGTGACGAAGTGCGGGTGGTCCACGCGCAGCTCGGCGACATCCTCGATGGCGACGATGCGCTCCGTCGGTGCCGCGAGCGAGAGCAGCGCGGCGAGCAGGGTGGTCTTGCCACTGCCGCCGGCGCCGGTGATGAGCAGGTTGGCGCGCGCTGCGACGAGCGAGAGCAGACGCTGGTCGGTCACGGCGAGCCGGGTCGGCGATGGGATGCGGATCGAGATGAGCGTGCCGCTCGGCGAGATCGGCGGAAGCACGACGTGCACTCGGATGCCGTCGAACAGCCGCACGTCGACGCACGGCGACGCCTCGTCGACGTGCCGGCCGCCGAGGGACACGAGTCGCACGGCGAGCTCGCGCAGCGATGACTCCGCGAGGAGCACCGGCTCGCGAACGAGGCCCGCCCCGCGGTCGACCCAGACCTCACCCGCTCCGTTGGCGAAGACATCCGTGACCCGGCTGTCGCTCACGAGGAAGCCGAGCTCGCCGAAGGCATCGGCGGCTCTCATCTCGATGAGTGTGCCGCCGTCGAGCGTGGCAACGAAGCTCGACGGCATGGTGCGACGGTAGGGCTGACCGCCCTCCGGCAACGAGCCCGACGACAGGTCGGTGCGATCCCGGCTACCCGCGAAGGCTCGGGAGGAGTGGCTCGACGAACTCGCGCCAGGTGCCACGCCCGGTTCCCGGTTCGAGAGTGAGGTTGGCGCCGCCGATCATCGCCTTCGCCGCTCCACCCACCAGGCCGATGGGAAGGATGACGCGACGGCGCCCTGTGCGCGTCGCATAGTCGCGCAGCAGCTCCCGCCCGTCGAGCACCTCCGGCCCGCCGAGGTCGGGCACCAGCCCAGCCGGGTCGCCGAGCGCGAGCTCGACGAGACGATCGGCCACCTCTGACGCGGCGACCGGCTGCACGCGCAGCTTCGGAAACGGGATCACCCACAGCTTCGTCATGGCCGTCGCCACGATCAGCACGAGATCGTGGAACTGCGTCGCCCGCAGGATGGTGAACGGGATGCCGCTGCCCTCGACCGCGACCTCCGCCAGCCGCTTCTGCTCGAAGTAGCCGAACATCCGCCGGTCGTTGCCCGTGACGACCGGGATGCGGTCGGCCCCGACTACGGAGATGTACACGACATGGCCGACGCCCGCCTCAACCGCGGCGGCGATCAGCGTCTCCGCCTTGCGCGCGTCACCCGTTCCGCTGCCGGCGCAGTGCAGCACCGTTGCCACCCCTGCGACGGCCTCGACGACTCCTGTTCCCACCTCGAGATCGCCGAGAACGTACTCGACCCCGGCGAGCGGCTCTCGCGGCTCGCGCGTCAGCACGCGCACCCGGTGCCCTCCGTCGACGAGCCTCTGCACGACGAGGCGTCCTAGCGTGCCGGTGCCACCCGTGACGAGAATGGGAACGGTCATGGTCTTCTCCTTGGTCTGCTGTCGTCACGTCGGAGCGACGTGGCGGGTCTACTAGGTAGACACCATGGATCGGGAGGATGTGACAGATGGCCGACACCGCGGCAGAGTTCGAGAGCCACCGGCGGCGCCTGCAGTCGGTCGCGTTCCGCATGCTCGGCTCGATGGCTGAGGCCGACGACGCCGTGCAGGAGACGTGGCTGCGGTTCGACCGCTCCGACACGACGGGGGTCGAGAACCTCGGTGCCTGGCTGACCACCGTCGTCGCTCGGGTCAGCCTCAACGTGCTTCGGTCGCGGGCGCAGCGGCGGGAGGATCCGCTCGAGACCTACGTTCCTGATCCAATCGTCAGCGCCGCGACGGGCATCGACCCCGAGCACGAGGCGGTGCTCGCCGACTCGGTCGGTCTCGCTCTCCTGGTGGTGCTGGAGACACTCACTCCCGCCGAGCGACTCGCCTTCGTTCTGCACGACACCTTCGGGGTGCCGTTCGACGAGATCGCGCCGATGATGAACCCCACGCCCGATGCCGCCCGGCAGCTCGCCAGTCGGGCCCGGCGACGCGTGCGGGGCGGGGCTCCGGCGCAGGAGCGCGACCCCGTTCGACAGCGCGAGGTCGTGTCCGCGTTCTTCGCGGCCGCCCGCGACGGCGACTTCGACGCGCTCGTGGCGGTGCTGCATCCCGATGTCGTTCTCCGCTCCGACGGCGGCGTGCTGCGCGCTCGCCACACCGTTGTGCTCACCGGGGCAGAGGTGGTCGCCGGGCAGGCGCTCACCTTCGGCTCGCTGTCTCCTTTTGCGATCCCCGCGCTCATCAACGGCACGGCCGGGGTCGTCGTCGCGAATGCGGGGCGACCGCTCTCGATCATGGCGTTCGGCATCGTCGACGGACGCATCGCATCCATCGACGTTCTCGCCGATCCGGAGCGGCTCGCTCGCCTCGACCTCTCGGCGCTCGGAGGCTGAGGGCTTAAAAAGAGGGGCGGCGTCCATTGGGGGGAACGGACGCCGCCACAGCGACACGAGGTTGGGGGGAACCGTGGTGTGCCGCCAGTCAAACTGAATTTGACGTGTTGAGTGTACCCCAGCGGGTCCTCCTCGCAACGGACATTTCCACACCGGAACCTTGGAGTTTGCCGGTGCAGTCTAGGATCGACCTACTACTGCACGCGCCGCGGCAATCCCTGGCAACGTCCGCGCAATAGACACAAGGATGATGATGTCCAGCAACTCCATCGACAGCCTCTTTCACGAGACCAGGAGCTTCCCGCCGAGCGCGGATTTCACGGCCGCGAGCGTCGCCGATCCTGCCATGTACGAGGCGGGCAAAGCCGACTCTGTTGCCTTCTGGGCCGACCAGGCACGCGAGCTCGTGCACTGGCATACGCCGTTCACCGAGACCCTCGACTGGTCGGGGGCGCCGGTCGCCCGCTGGTTCGGCGATGGCGCGCTCAACGTGGCGTACAACTGCCTCGACCGGCACGTGCTCGCGGGCAACGGCGACCGGGTCGCCATCCACTGGGAGGGTGAACCCGGCGACAGCCGCAGCCTGACCTATGCGGAGCTCACGACCGAGGTGAAGAAGGCCGCCAACGCGATCGCTTCCCTCGGCATTCAGAAGGGCGACCGGGTCGCCATCTACATGCCGATGGTTCCGGAAGCCGTCATCGCGATGCTCGCCGTCGCCCGCCTTGGCGCGGTGCACTCCGTGGTCTTCGGCGGTTTCAGCTCCGAGTCACTGCGCACCCGCATCGACGACGCGAGCGCCAAGCTCGTCATCACCGCCGACGGCGGCTATCGCAAGGGCAAGGTCTTCCCGCTCAAAGCGGCCGTCGACGGGTCGCTCGAGGGCTGGGAGTCGCCCGTCGAGCACGTGCTCGTCGTCAAGCGCGGTGGCAACGACGTGATCTGGACGGAGGGCCGCGACCTCTGGTGGCACGACGTCGTCGACGCGGCCAGCCCGGAACACGAGGCGGAGGCCTTCGAGGCGGAGAACCCGCTCTTCATCCTCTACACCTCCGGCACCACGGGAAAGCCGAAGGGCATTCTGCACACCAGCGGCGGCTACCTGACCCAGACCGCCTTCACCCACAAGAACGTCTTCGACCTCCACCCAGAGACCGATGTCTACTGGTGCACCGCCGACGTCGGCTGGATCACCGGCCACAGCTACGTGGTCTACGGTCCGCTCGCAAACGGCGCGACGCAGGTGCTCTACGAGGGAACCCCTGACACCCCGCACCCGGGTCGGTGGTGGGAAATCATCGAGAAGTACAAGGTGTCGATCTTCTACACGGCGCCGACCGCCATCCGGTCGTTCATGAAGATCGGCCGGCAGCACCCGGAGAAGTTCGACCTCACGTCGCTGCGCGTGCTCGGCAGCGTCGGGGAGCCGATCAACCCGGAGGCGTGGATCTGGTACCGCGACGTCATCGGCGGCGGCAAGACCCCCGTCGTCGACACCTGGTGGCAGACCGAGACCGGCGCAATCATGATCTCGGCCCTGCCGGGCATCACGGCCCTCAAGCCGGGAGCCGCGCAGACGCCGCTGCCCGGTGTGCGCATCGACATCCTCGGGGAGGACGGCACCCGCGTCGACCCTCCGCAGGGCGGCCTGCTCGTCGTCAGCGATCCATGGCCGTCGATGCTTCGCGGCATCTGGGGCGACATGGACCGGTTCCGCGAGACCTACTGGTCGCGGTTCAGTAAGGACGGGGTCTGGAAGTACTTCGCCGGCGACGGCGCCCACGTCGACGAGGACGGCGACATCGTGCTGCTCGGCCGGGTCGACGACGTCATGAACGTGTCAGGCCACCGCCTGTCGACACAGGAGATCGAGTCGGCGCTGGTCTCGCACCCGATCGTCGCGGAGGCCGCGGTTGTGGGCGCTGCCGACGAGCAGACCGGGCAGGCGGTCGTCGCCTTCGTCATTCTGCGCTCCAGTCAGGCAGAGGCGCAGACGGTGGATGAGGCCTCAGCCCTGCTGCGCACGCACGTCGGCGAGCAGATCGGCGCGATCGCGCGGCCGCGGCAGGTGTTCATCGTGGCGGAGCTGCCCAAGACGCGCTCCGGCAAGATCATGCGACGCCTGCTTCAGGATGTCGCGGAGGGCCGCGAGATCGGCGACACCACCACGCTCGCCGACACCTCGGTCATGCAGATCATCACCGACAAGCTGAAGTAACGGCTAGCCCGCCAGCATCGCGGAGCAGGACACCGCGGAGGCGATGGCGAGAGCGATCAGCAGCACACCGTACGCTGCGATCGCGCTCGACGTTGTCGTCGCGATCGGTCGGCGCACCGGTCGCTGAACGCTCCGCGACCGAAGGACGACGAGCAGCAGGATGACGACGATCGCCGGCACGGCGACGTAGAACACCCCGACCCAGGTCGAGAACACGCTGAGGAACAGCGAGAACCCGACCGGAAGCGCGAGAAGCGCGATGGCAGCGATGACCGCACCCCGCGAGACCCGGAAGTGCTCGGTCTCGCCAAGGGCCCGGCTGGTCGCCCCGGCCGCAGCGATGGTGACGAGCGCAAGAGCCACGAGCACCACCTCCACAGCCCCAAGCGACGTCAGAGGCATGCACGCGACCCACTGGGGCGCCCGGCTGGCGACGAGAACCAGCTGTGCAGAGGCAAGAAGGGGAAACCCGATGGCAACGAGCGCGTTGACGATCGCGTTCACCACCCGAAGCTCGCGATCCATCGTGCCGCAGCCTATCCCGCCAGGGTCGCGATGGCGATCGAGAAGCCGATCGCGAAGTCCTCTACCTCCGTTGCACGCACAGCGGCGGACGGGTCGTTGGACGAGCCCGTGGCGCCGGGGTGGCGC
>Ga0307514_10003451_pt1 | contig 15181 bp, 10 predicted proteins | sample 16_EM_MG_FD_203088 | JGI IMG/M metagenome (GOLD analysis project Ga0307514, IMG submission 203088) | Populus trichocarpa ectomycorrhiza microbial communities from riparian zone in the Pacific Northwest, United States - 16_EM | ecosystem: Host-associated > Plants > Roots > Unclassified | place...
ATAGTTCAGCCATGGTTATGTGCTTGTGGGAAATAATAAAAACTTAGAAGTCATTCCTGATACTCTAATCTCGATCCCCCCATATTTTCCCCTCAAAAACTAACTTTCTACGCTTATATAGATGGAAGAAAAGAAGAAGAAGAAGAAGAGGGGGATGGAAAATGAAGAAGATTGGAGAGTGCAAGATATACTCGCATGCTGGGTCAAGATCCTTGTTCCATATTCCTTGAAAGTCAGCCACCTGAGTTCCAGGGCGTGAACTAGAAAAAAGCAAGTATCGACCAAACTTGAATAGAAACTCCACTGAGGAAGGATCTTCATCAGATTCAAAGACTTTATTCTCGCCACAGTTGAAACTACAGCATCTTTGTTCCCTTTGAAATGTTAGGATTGTTGCCATTAATGTGCAGCAATCATCAATGGACGACACTGTCCATTGACAAATGCAGCAGCTGGAGCTGGAGCTGCACCAACCATGTGCAAACTACCATTATCAAAGAAGGCTGTTGGTGCAGCCACCATTGTTGAAGATAAGCTGGAGTTGGTGGCCACCATTATTGACAAAAGAGCAAGAGGAGCTACCATGGATGCCTCTAAATAGAGGCACACGTTAGAGAGCAAAATGAGAGAGAGAGAGAGAGTGTAGCCAAAGATGTAAGAAATATAGGAGAGAGTGGGCTGCCAAGGGCAGCCAGTAGTAGCTGCCATTGCAGCACTGAAAAGAGAGAAATAGAGTGAGGTTGAGAGTTGATAAAGAGAGGATGATTCCTCCTCCTCTATTGTTGTAAATCTTGTTCTCTCCCTATATAATGCAATGGCTTCTCCCGTGGATGTAGGCGGTTTGCCGAACCACGTTAAATATTATGTCAGTGTGCTTAGCCTTCAATTGGCAAATATCAGAACATCACCGGTCAGAATTCCCTACATGAAATCCTTAACCACTGAAGGCATAAGATTCTTGATCTCTAAAACCCCATCTCCTATCTAATTCTAGCAGAACTCTTCTCAAGCTGCAATGAAACGTGGTGAATATGAAATGTGTTTTATTGAGTTCATTGCTTGAAGAGACTCAGAAGTAGGATGTTTCTTGGAATCTGAACGATTCAAGAAGGGCCCTTCAAAGATGAAGCTACCAGTAGCAACCTTCAACTTCTTGCCATCCATAAGACGTGCCACAAGCGCACCAGTACCAGTCTGTAAACCAAGAACAGCAGTGAACTTCATTCCCTTTGGATCATCATTTGGTCATCCTTTTTCCAGTCAAATTCCTTCCATTACAAGTTGATTTTGATCGGTTATGTGCATGATTGTTGTTTCTGGTACTGCTTAAACCTTTTGTTGTTGCTTCTTTCTTTATGCACAATGATTAACTGATTCTCTCATCAATCCTTGTTGTTGCTTCTCTCTCCTATCGAGAACCCACCAAATTCTCAACAAAGAAGAGAGATATCTATCTCTTCTTTTTTTTATTCTCGAACAAACCTAGAGTAACTGCCGCCATAAATTTGTTCATAGATAGTAACTGAATCTTTTGACCGAATGTGACCCAAATAGCCTATCTTTTGTCCCGGTAGCCATTGCCAACACTGGTGACCTGATATTTGTCATATTCGATTGAATGCCATGAATGGAAATTGTAATATTCGATCATCTTGAGAGACCTCATTTCAACCATGGAGTTACCAAAAAAGTGGAGAAATTGCAGCATCAACTTAAAGTCTTTTTTTTAATGAATATTTCTGGTAAAAAATCTTTAAATAATTAGATATGATAAGTTGTTTCCCATCAACATCTACTTGTTAATGCAGAGAAGATCAGATATCACTGAGCATAAGAGAAACGATTTCCTCCTTTTCCTCTTTGCCCTGATCAACCTGGAAATAAACAAATTCTTATACGCTTTGCGATTTTTAGATAATGTCAACATCAGCAAAAAGTCACCCTTGCAGTCAAAATCTTACGGTCGATGCCTTTAATTACTGAGTGAACACAATATTTTGCTGTCAGCAAGAAGGGACTGTTGCAGAACCTGCTCCCATATAAAGTCTCACCATGTAATTATGGTGGCAATTTCATCTCCTTAATTTCCAGGCCCAGAGAATGCCTAATTCATACAGGAATAAAATCAGTGTTAATGGTATCAATAGAAATAAACCTCATGGGACTATTTTAATTACCTTACAGGCTTAGAATGTACCAGAAAACTCACAAAATCAGATTTTGCAATCCTCAAAACTAATCACCTACAATGAGCCATTTGTTGTTCTATTCATACAAGGTAAAATCAGTACAAGCTCATGGTTAAAAACCTCAGTTTTTTGTTTAAATGTACCGAAACACTTGTTTTCTACTATCTTCTGAAAGTGACACTTGGGAGTACCGTGCTAACACAGAAGAGCCATGTAGCCATACGGCACCTCTGATCTCAACTGCAATTCATGTCGGCTGATAGTTTGCCTCTTCCAAAAGCTTCATCATTCTCATTAGTCCGAAAATGATTCATTACTCATTGAATGTGCCTCGGTCTGATCTTTGAGTGTGAGGTCCTTGGGGAACTGGTGCAACCGGGGATGTTACTGATGCTAAGGTGCTGAGTGCAACATGGTTAGTATTGAGAAGCAGCAGCGTACCATGATCAGCATGATCAGCTTTGTAAAAAGCCTCATCGTTCCCATAAAGCTTAAGTGATTCATTACTCACTGGATTTTCTTCTGTTTCATTACCGAGTGCAAGGTCCTGAGGAACAGGTGCAATCGGGGATGTAGCTGATGTCGTGGTGAGTGCAACATGATCAGTATTGAGAGACAGCGGCATCTCATGATCAGCACGGTATGTAGTTTTTACAAAATCTTCATCATTCTCATAAAGCACAAATGATTCATTACTCACTGGAAGTGCTTCAATTTCATTACTGAGTGTGAGGTCCTCAGGAACTGGGGCAATTGGGGATGTAGCTGTTGCAGCAAGTGCAACATGCCTAGTGTTGAGGGGCAGCGGTGTGTCATGATCAGCACGATGTATACCCACAATCCTGCCATCCTTGATCTCCAAGTTCACTTTTTCATAGGAAAAGAGACAATGTAATTAACTAGGGAACATAAGATGATATCAGTGATTTCTAATTCTCATAGATTAATTTCTGACCATAAAAGCATATTTCCGTTTCATTGCTTAGAATAGATAGTTAGGAAGATGATGAATTCAAATGAATTTCAAGAATATGAGATTGTTTGCTGTTCAAAATATATCAGATTCATCCGATTGAACCGACTGCAATATTTTTTTTTTTTATGAATACCTACTACAATTATTTTGTTTAATGAGGTGTAATTATCATACATATCAAACAGATTTATCTTGAGGAGCCAACCAGAAGTTAAAATGCTTATGAAAGGAGCCTCACTATCCGTCCAAAGCAAATCAACGACTTCTCCTTCCCTTCTCCACATCGATCACTCCTTTCAAGCACCATTTGCGTATTATAATTTTTTTTCTTGCACAACAAGTATAAATTCAAGAAAACAAAGACAGGGTTCTAATATAAAATTAAAGAACACATAATCTTTTACATATATATCAAAGAAAAGGTAGAAACAAGAGGAAACAGATATGATTATACAGAAGCTAATTAATTAAAGTTGAATTCAAGATCAAGATTCTCACACATGAATCTGATACAATCACTCAAATAAATTAAGTCAATGCCGTTATCAAGAACCAAGAATTTCAAGGAAAACATTAAGAATTCATATAACATTTCAACTGCATTACACCATCACTATTTGAATACAAGAACCCACAAAAATCAATAGAGTGGCACAAATAAGAAAAACAGTCAAAGTTTAAAGAACAGAAACCAGTAAAAGAAACTGGAAAAGAACTAAGCACCTGGATAAGAAAACCACCAGAGTGTGAAGAGGCACAGCAACACAACCATGGGAATAGCATGAATCCATTTGTCACTCATCATATTGGGAATGCGAAGACGGCGAAAATAGCCAGATCTCTTTTCCATCCTTCTTGGTGCATATTTCATTTCTCGAATGTGCTTTTCTACCTCGATTATGTAATCCTGATCCTGAACAAGTGCTCTACATAAGCTGTTTATTGGCCTCTGCTGCATTTTTCTCACGGATAAAGAGACTAGAGAGAGACTTTTTGTTTTTTTTTTTTGTTTTTTTTTGTGTAGAGGGTACAGGAGATTAGAGAAAAAGAAGAAGAAGAAGAAGAAGACGTTTGGGCTTTCTTTGAGATCTCTCTCTCACTCTCTGTCTGCTAGTTAGTTATAAGAGGTTGTGGGATTTGGCTTCGGTAAGTTACAGGATTTATAACGACTTCTTGTTTTAGGCGGGAAAACTTTGCACGTGACTAAGACGGTGAATGAGGGCTAATTTGGTCTTTGAAAAAATTTGGCCATGAAAATTGACATGAAATATAGTAAATAAGAAGAACAATGCCGAAGAACAGAAGATTTTTCTTAAACTAAAATCATGGTAGACTTCCAAAGAATCTGTAGTTACTTCGCAGATTTATCCACGAACTATTAATATTTTTGTTGTCAAAGAATTACCTAATCTCAACATTCGACAAGAAGCTGCTGATGGGAGAGGGCATGTCTTAATGCATCTCAAACTTTCTATTGAATGTCTAGTAGACTCTATCAGGTGATAGATTTGATTTCACTACAGTTCCTCTATAATGTAACCCTTTAAAAGAATTCTGAAATTCTGTTCGTTAGACCAAAGCCCAGCTTCGCGAAGATCGCCTTCCTTCCAGCATATATTGTAATTGTCGGCTTGCCTCGTTCCTTCAGTCCTTTACACAACCATCAGCCCACTTATCCTGAGGAAGGGCGGGGAGTAAGTGCAGGTCTTCTGCCGTGCTCTCGACTAGCATTTCTGCGATTGCTGCTGGAAAACTGAAATGGAAATAAAAATTGAAAAATTATGAGAAATGTCAGTAAATTACGTTGTCGTTGACACAAAGTGTCCACAACTTAATTTTGGATTCTAACTTGTTATCAGGAATTCATGTTTTGTTAAAGTTTGCATATAGAACCGATCGATGATTGATTGCACTTTCATTGACAGAAAAAAGAACGCATATAAAACATCTCCACGTGAACTGATGAGCTAAACAAAAACAATCTTTTTACATTAATCAAGATTGAGCAAACATTCTCTTACATCAATCAAGATTGAGAGCTGAAACCACAAATACCATAATCAGCTACAAAAATCCATTTTGAACTGATAAACATGATGTTCTTTTCCCGATAGTACCTCATTAAGTAGAATTTCCATATCTTGAAACGAAAGCAACATCTTTTATATCTAGTAGTTCCAAACGCAAAGTCATATTCATTAAGTAGCCATTAAGTTGGAGAGTTTCTGATGCAACTGTTAGGATATTGCCATTTGTGGCAATATCCCACCACCAAGCAAGTGGAAGCATCATTAGTGCCACATTTGGTGGTATGGTTTAAGGCTTTATTGGCCCCTCCATGTTGACAAATGTGCTGGACCTCCATGTTGACAAATGTGCTGGAGAGGCTCACCATGTTTGCCTATAAAAAAGGCATGTTTTGGAGAGCAGTGAGAGACAACGTGAGTGTGTGAAGAGAAAAGAAAGAAAAGGAGAAGAGCTGCAATGACAGCAGCCTTGTTGCCATTGCAGCAGCTGCAACAGAAGTGAGCTGGGAGTTGAGTAGAGTGGATGTAATCCTTTTTTTTTATGTATTTATTGTATCCTTTCTCTATCTCTAATAAAATGAATCTCTTCTATGGATGTAAGTAATTTGCCGAACCACGTAAAATATTGTGTCAGTGTGTTTAATTAGCTTCCAATGAGCAACTATAAAAACATCACCGGTCGGAATCCACAACAGCAACACCACCCCAAATCATGGCACCAAGTCTGCCATTCGCAATCGGGATGGCATCCGTCCAATGCTTAGCTGGCCCACTAAAGGTAACCTTCAATGGCCTAGGACCTTCTCCACTGTTATCCTCCATCAAACTCGGACTCCACCAATCTTTCTTTGTAGCAAGCTGCAGCAGAACCCATCCCTCATCGTCCGTTCATTTACTATTTTTCACAAACACAACAGGGTAAACACTGAAAGCTAAAAGGTTGTTGTAACTCCTTATAAGCAAGTGCCTGAGGCAAGGTGTGAAAACAAGCAGCGCAAATCAATGATGTTGCAGTGTGGACGACGATATGTGATCTACCTTTTTTGGTACTTAACTTTTTAAAGGGGTTGGTTTCATTTGTCAACACTTTATAAGCAAGTCCCTGGATTTCAATCCCATCTTTATCCTATCGGCACTTGATCTATTGATGATAGCTATGTATATAAATCTCGTCTCATTTACAGACATATCTAAGTTTTGACAAGACAGATTGTATCAAAAATCTTTTTCTAGTAAGTGCTGCGGGGCAAGGCATTATCTCTCCCACGAGAGAAACTACATGGATTGTCTTTACCTTGTTTTTCTTGCCCCGTTAAGCAGGTGGTGAATAAGTTAGCATTAAATGGGTCTTTTAGATTTGGAGATCATACAACAATTTGTTTACTCCTGCGACGCACACGAGGTGCATGAGGGCTGAGACAGATTGTAGCGGGGAGGTACATATGGGATTCGTATTTATTGTGTCAGATATTGTTAGCAATAATACTTTTCTTTTTGACAGAAATTGCTGGTTCATATCTGATTTTGTGTGTAAATGCCCTGTTGTTCAAGGGAGAGAACATGTTATGTAGCAGTACGCTACTCATAACTCATCATAGGAAACGTCACGTTTTCTTACCTAAATACACTGACGTTAAGAGGACTTCACTTCTCTTGAATCCCTGTTTTCTTTCTTACATATGAAGGGAGATGATTTACAATCAACTTTCTTTTATCTTTTTGTATCTGCAGATGATTATGCTTGGTCCATTGTGGGTCTCAAGGCTAGAGTGTATAGTCATGGAACTCTTTGTAAACCAATCGAGTGCTCTACACGATCCTTAACAAAACTCGTAACATAATGACTTTTTTTTCATTACTCACGTTCGGGAAGAAATTTTTTATATATATATACCACTGCACGATTCGACGCAAAAGATCTGGGTTTGAATTGTCATTCGATCGGAGCAGGAGATCCTGTCAATTATGAAAATCGTTATCAGCAAGTGATTGCTCATTTTTCATTTATTCTTTAATTAATTCATAACAGTACCATCTAAGTCAAAAGGCAGATCTTCCACAAGACTGCCTTTTCTCTATACGGCAAGAGCCATTAGTTGGTTGTAAGAGGCTGTGGGATTTGGCTTCGGTTAGTTTCAGGTTTTATGATCTATGAATGTATTTAGCCAAATTTGTCATCACTGCAGAGCAGAAGATACTCAAAGGTCTCAAATTAAGGCTAATTTGCTTCTTTACTGGAGACCGGGTAGCAACCCAATAGGAAACAAAAGGAGAATGAAAAAAGAAAGTAGAAGTCGTCGTAGATGTATTCATAAGAAAATGTGTGTTTGATATATTTAAAAAAAATCGTAATTCATAGCCAGATTTATCACGGAATGTCTGAATAATATTGTTCTAAAGATACTTATCTCTACCTTCAATAGGAAGTTGCTGATGGAAGAGCGTATGTCTTTATGCATCTCAACTGTCTATTGAATGTGTAAACTCTACCAGGTGATAAGTTTGCGTTCACTATAGTTCCTCTGTAATGTAATCGTTTAATAGAATGATGTTCCTTCGACCAAAGACCGACTTCATGAAGATCCCCTTCTTTCCAGCATACATTGACTGTCACCCCACCTCGTGCCTTCAGTCCTTTCACGCAACCATTCGCCCACTTATATCGAGGAAGAGCAGGAAGTAAGTACAGGTCTTTTACGGTGCTCTGGACTAGCATTTCAGCTATTGCTGCGGAAAAACTGAAATGAAAACAGATCACAAAATTAAGAAAATTGCATGTAACCAACATTATTGATTTATTAGTAATAACCGTTCTCCAAATCAACTTTTGGATTCAACTCCTCATCTAGAATTCATACATTGTTCAAATATATGCCGTCCTATAGGAGACATATTAAGGAGGGTCGCGTAGAAACTTGGACGGAGACCTCTCAAAGGTCATTGATCATTTCCAACGTAGATATGTTATAAGGTGATAAAAATATGTAATATCAATTATTTATAAAGCTCATATCATTTGAACATGAAACTGGATCTTCTTCATCACTATGAAAGTTGACCCTTTTGTAAGTTCAGCCTTCTACACTCCTCTAAATGGGTTCTTAGGGTGCAATGAGAAGAACGTTCAAAAAAATATTGTTTCACAGGCATTTGACGTCAATCTTCATCCCAACAAGGTCAACTATTGGTCCTGTAATCCATACTTTCTCTTCAATCATTCCATGGCATTGATATGCCGATTACTTGAAAGTCAAGCCAGGCCACCATAAATAAGCTAGATACAAATAGAACTAATAATTACTTGCACTTTCAATGTCACAAAACAGTGTTACCTACCCAAAGTTGGCATCGATCTGGAAAGGAGGGTGTGAAGTGAAAAGGTTACCATATAGCCCTCCTTCATAATTGCTTTCATGATCTGGATCCACTAGGTCAAACAAATGTTTAACCATCCGATATGCATGTTCACTGTTGTGAAGGCGTGCCCACAATGCAGTTTTCCATATAGTTGACCATCCTGGACCTTCGTCTCCTGTTCATGCATTAGGCAAATATACAGACAAATTGAGATTGCTCATATAATGCCACAACTGATGAAGTTCAGAAAACATGCACACCTTCAAAGAATGAACTTGGGTAAATGAAAGTCACCCAAACATTTCTATAAGACAATTACCACCATAATCAATGGAGAAACATAATACTCACATGCATGTTTTGAATTTTAAATTGGGTATAAATAGAGTAGCACTTAATGCTCCAGCGCCCAAAATGGCATGAAGCAATCTCTACACAAATCAGGCATTGCAAGGGCAAATGGAAGCTAAGATTCTTCCTTTTCTTTTAAACATCTTTTTTTGTGTGTGGAAATACCACTAAACCAAACTGCACATTTAACTATCAATTATCTATCTAGTATATTGAGTCGGTAGATAATACACCTCTTTTATAAAGGGTATAATCTGCAGCTTTACAGAGGTCCGGAGTTTTCTCAACAGTTATTGTATGCCCTGGAAACAGGCCAAAGAGGTGTGATACATGTCGATGATGAATCTCTGGATCTTCAAAATCCACGGCCTGTCAGAAAACCCAAAATAATTTATCATGTCTGGCACCTATGCAAACCAAAACTTGATTATTTGTTCTGGATATTTTAACTTCCAGGAAAAAAAACTAAGAAATTCAAGCCAAGATACACACCCATTCCATAATGGAACCATCCCTAGCTATTCTTGTTGGTAAAAGCCTTGGCTGAGCTTCACGGACTTTTTGAACAATTTCATCCTCGTTTTTCCCCAAAATCTGATGTATATTGTAAAAACTTATTAGTAGACACAATAGAGCTAAAAGGAATAAATGACCAAGGTATGTTAGAGAAAAACAGAAATAAATGACCAAGGTGTGTTACTGAGAAAAAAAAATACACCTCAGCAGCAGAAATAATTGCAGAAAATACTTCTTTTATGATTGACATGTCCATGGTTGATGAATAGCTCACACTAGCAGGTTTACCATCTGGATCAATAAACATGTGTTCTGGAGAAGTTGATGGGTTAGTTTCTAGATATCCTCCACGTCCTTCAATCAACCAGTCCAATAGAAACAATGAGCATCCTTCCAACAACGGGTATGCTTTATTTTTTAGAAAATCCTAATTGAGCAGCAATGAATTAGCAACCATTTACTGACTAAAAAACTTGTAGTACATGTAGTATTAAAAAGCTATATACAACTTTTTTCTCCAAAATGAGTAGTGACGTCTCCAAGAACATGCATGTATCCTGGATGATGCTCTGTTACCACACATGAATTATTAGGGAGAGGAAAAGTTATGGAAGTAGTATAAAAATGAGACCTGGAGTGATCAACATTTTCCTTACAACAGCAAATCTCAAGTCAACCACCTTGAACTTGAGTAATAACAGAAATTTATATATTAGCCTAGTCTCGTCACAGGTATTCTATTCATATGAAAAATAATTTAAGTAACTTGTTTGTCACTTGCTTTAAGTGGACACAAGTGATGACTACTACATTAAGTGCAACTATCCTATCTAACAAATTATACATTTCCGTGAAGCAATGATGCCACTCAAACCCTTCCCTGAAATGTTTTAATCAGTTAGTAAACGCCAGGCTTAGTAGACAAAATTTCCAGTTTGACATGTCTGGTCATCCAACACTTTCTTGTACATGTCAAGTATTGCCAATTATCCACATTAGTAGAGACATGTAAGTTGAGTTATGAGTTGGGAATCAAATATCCTAGGTTTGATCCAGCGCCTATCAATGTATGAGATTTGTTGATAAATAGCAAGTGGTTAAACAACATCAACATCAAACTCTCTTGTTTCTGTAAATTAACTTACTCCATGACAAGGGGATCAATTGTACTTGGTGCAAAATGACCATATCTTTGATATATCCTTAAGGATCAATCACTCAAAGAAGTGAGGCCTTCCCTCTTTACGTTTTATGTTAGCATACATCTCATTTGTATCCTAAACTCAAGTTTGAATCTTACTTTGTCCATCGTGTAAGTATAATGCTCCCACAAGTGTGTACAGAGCCAAGCCCCTCCCATTGGCCACAAAGCCCATACAGCTTGACCTCGATCCGGAGATGTTTTTGCCCAAATGTCAGATACTTGATGTGCAACCCAACCTTTAGCGTCATAGTTAACCTGCAATATTCAGCACTGAATAAGAGAATTTACACATTCAAATGTAAAAAGGTTGAGTAAAACTACAGGCACACTCTGTTACCTGACATCTCTTTTTACTTCAAGATTCAAGCATCAAGAAGACACAAAAAAAGCATGCAGTTGGTTGAGAATGGAAACTATTCTTAATAATTTGTGACTGGATCAGGGTCCAGGTAGGGTGGGGGGTCATGCTGGTTTTGGACTTTCCATCTGATTGCTAAAGGTAGATGCACTTAACTGACTTAAAGTATGATTGTCAGAATAAGGAGAAACTAAATTCTCCCTTCTATAGGATCACAACAGCTGCTAATCACTGTGTGCACAAATTTAAGGCTTAAAAACATTTTCAGTACTTTACCAACAAGCTCACTGCCGAGTGCCAGATTGCTGAGCTGTAGGATCCATGTATTTCTAACATTACTTCAACTTGAAGAAAACCCAGCCCAATGAGAAAACATGAAGAAACAGAAAATTTTTGAAAGGCTTTAACTACGAATAAGTGAGGAAAATGGAAACCTATTTTTTGCAAACATAAATACATGGACGTTTAGAGTGTTTTGAAAGGCTTCAACTGTAAATGATTGGGAAAAAGGAAACTTACTTTTGCAGTCTTACTCCCATTGATTGACAGGGAGGAGATGTACTCAAACAAGGGATCCTGACACTCTTTTAGATTGCAAGGAAGGGCAGGCCAGTAGTTCATTTGTAGGTTTATGTTCAAGTGTTGGGCACCACTGAAAAATAATAAAAGATTATCTAAACAAAAGATTTCGACATGAATAGCTGCAGGAAATTTGAGGTGTCATATTTCTTTGGTATGTTATGCAAATAGGAAGTGCTTTAAGCTGGCATGCTAATGTGCAGGGAGGGAAGTGAAATACCATTCCTCACAATGCTCACTTTATGTTACTTCTCAATCAACTCCTATGTCCATCTAAAAACCCTGGCTCTGTGCAGAGACCTATTAAATGAAAGTCTACAATACCTTTGTGCAATTCAAAGTATTATGGAGAAAACATGAGGGAAAAATTTTGGGATGCCATCGGCTTCTTTGGGGCAGCAAAGGAAGAAGGAAAGGCAGAAAAAGGTTGAAGTGAGGAAAAAACTTTCTGTTAGGGGTATAGAAAGATATCATTTTCACCCACGATTGAAGACAAACCAACATCAGCAGCAGTACTCTCCCAACTCCCACTTAATATCCAAATTTTTATTTTTATTTTTGGATAACCATGTTTTCGTACTTATACCAAATCACTTATTACATCAACCCTCCTCATGCTGTTGGAGAAGAGAAAATATTTTTAGACTCGACAGATAAAGCACTCATCTAGAATTTGGGTAATCCAACATTTTCCTAGTTCTCAGTGCACACCAACAGCTAACAAGACCCTGAAATTTTACACCAAATACCAATGCAAGTTCATGTCGATGAAGGCACACATGCACATGTATGATAACAAAAGGGAAGAGTTGAGTACATACTACGGGGCAGATAATGCACAACATATAATGCAATTAAAATTAAAAAGGGAAGGAGGAATGCTGAACATACTCCCATGGTGGTTCAATATCCTTGTTCCATATACCCTGCAGATTTGCCACCTGAGTTCCAGGCCTTGAACAGGAAATAAGCAAGTAACGACCATATTGAAATAATAGCTCCACCAAGGATGGATCTTCATCAGTTTTGAAGGATTTCACCCTCTCTGCAGTTGAAACTGTATCGTCTTCACTTCTCTTGAAAAATAAATCATTATTATTTGCCATATGCTTCTTCATGTGCAAAGGCTCATTTCCTGAAACCCTCTTGGAGCTTTTTGAAAGCTGGAGTGAAACACGATGAAAAAGACTCTGATAATCATCCAAATGATGTGCATATAGATCAGTATAGGACAAATTGTTTATTGACTTTAATGCACTCAAGGAGTCTGAAGTAGGGTCCTTCTTGGAATCTATAGGCTTAGTGAATGGCCCATCAAATGAAGAAGAAGACACTAAAAGCAAAATAGCCCAGTCTGAACCTTCAACCTTCAACTTCCTGCCATCTAAAACATGAACTACTCCTCTGCTATTACTAATCTGTAAATTGAGAATTGCTGTAAACTGAATTCCCTTTGGATTGTCATCTGCATTCAGTTTTGGTGGGATCCTTTTACCAGGACAACTTCCTTCCATTATAATCTGATTTTCACCTTTAACATATGAATAGTGATGCATCTTGCTGTCTAGATATACTGTAAATGATACAGACCCTGATTTGCTTCCAGAAATCTTTGTTGCGATCACTTGATTAGGATTAGAAGCAAAGTATTCCCTAGTATATTCTACATCCCCAACAGAATATTTTACTCTGGCGGTTGCAGTATCCAAGTCCAGCTCCCTGTGATATGATTTCTCAACATATTTGAGATGGGAATTATCAAATTCTAGCTTGATATCACCAAGTAGTTGGTAAACCTTCAATAGCAGAAATTAAACATTAGGACAATAACTTTCACAAAATCCAAACCTTAGTGGAATGTAGATATCAAGATGAAAAACAAAATCATTTTAATAATCAGAATATAAAGCTTGTTAAACATATCAATTATGAAGTTGTCCAGAAATTGGTAGTGCTTTAGCAAACAAAGAATATAGGAGCCGTCACAAGATTTTAGGAGAAAGCATTACAAGGCCAAGCCAGAGCATATGTTGCTGGTTTGAGGTTAGGAAAATCCAGACTAAAGCATCAATGCACCAGGAACCAACCCAGGAAGTCCTAATCACAATGATCTGTTCTTGGCTATGTTCACACTTAACCTTCCATCTTTATTCTATAATTAAAATAATTTCTCAACTCTCAAGGCATTAACTGATCAGTATAGCAAATTTTATTTGTTTGCCACTTAAATCAGCTGAGATTTTGATGCTTGGGAGGTAGTGCAGGATGACAATGAGCTTAAACTCCACACGTGGTGGCAAACCAACAAGCATTATATTGTAAGACTCGTTGATAAAATGAAAAGGTAAATTATGCATAAGGATGATACATACATCAGAAGGATCGTGGGACAGCTTTTCTGCTGCAGTTGTAGCATCAGCATACTGGCCATTATCGACAAGTTTTCTGACTACCGAGAGGGCTTCTGGGGCGTGAGGATTAGTATAATTTCCTGGAGTCCCGGTCCAGAGTGTATCCTCTACAAAAGAATCCAATGCAGTGAGCTTTACTCATTTTGCGGGCAAACACACGTGAGAAAGGAGAAAAGACAAGGAGCAAATTCATCATTTATCAAACAACGCAGAAAATAACAATGCAGCAGTGATCTATAAATCCAGATAAGACTATTGCATTTCACTCCCTCTATATGGTCATAGAAACATGAAAATAAAAGAAATTCAAACTTCGAGCACCAATATTCTAAAGAAAAACACAAGACCTCCAATTCAAATGATCCCACTTCTCGTGAGAGAAAACTGAATTAACATAATGCATAAAAACCTAAAAACTTCGCCATTATCCTCTTCTTTTTGTCAAATTTCCTATCAACTAACCAGAAACATACATTTAAAAGGCATGATCATAAAGCTATCGAAAAATGCTATTTTAGAGGCTGTAATATTCAAAATAATGAACTAAGCAATATTTACAAGCTAATAAACCAGGATAAGCACTGAAAGCACAAATGTCATGATCATTTACTGAAAGTAATAAAAAAAAAAAGTCCACTTTTATTCGTAACATTAAGTAGAAACTCTCATATTTTCTTGACAAAAGCAACATCTTTTATAGCACCCAACAAAAGATCATTTTAAATATCCATTTGAGGCCAAATATTGAACACAAACAAAACCAATCTAAATTTAGCAATCCAGCTTCCCTTGACCTATTACAAACCCCCAACCCCTTTTTTTAATATAAACAAAACGAAGCACAATGAGGATTGTTTTTGTTTTGTGGTCACTCACCATTAAGCTGAAGAGTTTCTAATGCAACACCACCCCAGATCATGGCACCAAGTCTTCCATTCCCTATGGGAATCGCATCCGTCCAATGCTTAGCCGGCCCATTAAATGTAATCTTCAACGAACTAGAATTCTCTCCATTGTCGTCATCATCCATAAAACTGGAGCTCCACCAGTCTTTCTCAGTAGTCCGGCGAACAAGAACCCACTCCTCATCCTCCATCACGTCTATGGAGTGTTGTAATCCTTATTTTAATTTTCGTTTTCCACCAAAATAAGAAACCAACTGAAAACTTTTCTTGTTTAAGGAGAGAGATGGGTAAAAAAGGTGTGAAGAGTG
>Ga0307514_10003452_pt1 | contig 15181 bp, 10 predicted proteins | sample 16_EM_MG_FD_203088 | JGI IMG/M metagenome (GOLD analysis project Ga0307514, IMG submission 203088) | Populus trichocarpa ectomycorrhiza microbial communities from riparian zone in the Pacific Northwest, United States - 16_EM | ecosystem: Host-associated > Plants > Roots > Unclassified | place...
AAAAAAAAAAAAAAAAAACTTGTATACACTTCTGTATCTAGTTGTTCAAAAATATACTCTACCTACTGTAGCTCAAATCTTCCCGCTCGCCTGCCTTCGGACCCTTGACTCTGGTCTCGCCCTAGTCATTTGCTTCCACCTTGACCCCGCAGGTCTCGCCCTGCTCCCTTATACCCGCACCTCGAAGACTTGCGTATACGTAACCCTTGGTCCCTCCTCGCTCCCAATGCTCCTGCCAATACCCGGCACGACCCTCGCTCTTAATACTAAGTCTCTATCTAACGTCCGGGTAAGGGTTCGTAACAAAAGTGCTAGTACAAGGAATTGACCTGAAAACTTCATAATAGTATAATGAAAAAAGATTTGGTTAATCTAATGCAAATTCTTGAAATTTAGAGTTTTGCATATATTTGTACCTTTCATTGAAACTCTCCTGTTTTGCAATCTTGCAAACTTCTGCTTCAGTATTGATATAGTATAGATATATATAGTAAGCGAAGGCCTGCTAGTAGCTACTAGCTTACCTGTCTCCTATTCAGCCTATGTGGAGAGTTAGAAGAGGGAAAAAGTATCTTAAAGAAGGTCAAATTGCTAAGGTGGATATTGGATATTAGATGGATTTTGGTAGAGTATGAGAGTAACCATGTTGTAAAGCGTAGTTGTTTCCATAGATCTCAACTTAGCTAGAATAGGCTCTTATCACTTTGCTTGCATAATAATACAGGATTGCCAAAAGCAGCTAGTATATTACTAGTGATTGAATGACCATGCCTGATTGGATCTAGGGTGCCAATAATAAGCTAGGAATTAGAGACTTTGTATCAAGTTCAAACTATATTCAAAATGCCAACCGTGAATTCATAAGATAAGTGCCATTATGCAGGTGTCTATAAAGGGCACTTTTGGCCATTTTGGCTGTAGTTTCACTGTTTTACCAAGACTTATGTCCGCAGACTGTACGTAATACGATGGTTGCCAATATAGAACTGGGGCTGGCAGGTCGCGAGATATGCGTTGCATATATGCAGAAACAGGCTGGATTCTGTCACGAACCCTACCCCTAGCGCTCGCCCCTACCTCCTATATCCAGCATCCACGATATGCCATGTCCGACACCACGCACTCTACCGGGATAAAAGAGTGAAATCATCATCGCGACCCAGTCATCCTTCCCGATGGTGAACCCCCGATCCCCGACCCCTGACTGGCCTGGCAACCCGACATCTGACTGGCAACATGACCTCCCGCCTGGCAACATGACCTCCCGCCGGCAACCTGACCTCCGATTGGCAACTCAACCTCCGCTGGCGATATGACCTGGACATCAGCGCTGGAACGTATGCCTAGGCTGGTGAACTCTCACCTCCAGCTCTAGCCTCCAGCTCTCACAGCTCCGCATGTCCTCCCAGCTCTCCCAGCTCTGCCAGCTCCGACAACTCCGCCAGCCTTGCCAACTCCGATACCCCGAAAACCCCGATACCTCGATACCCCGATACCCCGTAACCCGATGCCCCGATATCCCTGTGCCCCGATGTGGCTAAGACCATGCTCTCTGCCCTCGTGTGGCTGAACCCGCCGTCCTTGCTGTCCACTGTGGTTTACCGGGGACGGGATTTCAGGCTTCCTATTGGTTGAGGTACCGGGTCATGGGCAACCTCGTTGGAGATCAAGGTGAGGCTAGGGGTGGAATTCCAGCCACCGCACAATAGCCAAGGGCCAGGTTCAAGGGCTCCTATTAGACCGTGGCCTGTCGGGATGTGGTCGACAGCCATGCAGGGTCATTCGGAGGTCAAGGTATCCGACTGGGAGCTATAGGGCAGAACGTATCCGCCACAGAATAGCCAGGAACGGGGTTCGGGGTCTCCTATTAATTCCGGACAACCGGGACACGGTCGGTCGTCATGGGAACGGGTTCCGAGGTCAGATCTGCCAGGGTGGCTATTCTGTGGTAAACCATATGCCACTCCTAGCCCAACCCTGTAGCCCGACCTCCGACTCCTCCGCCTGGTTACCGACCGCCTCCCGGTACCACGATTTGACAGGAGCTCTGGAATTCCCGTCCTCCGGTGCCAGCAATGGCGACCCCGTACCAGCCCAACAATAGCGACCGGCAATATCCCGGAAGCTAGAGTTGGCATCTGCCTAGTTCCTGCGTCAGGGCAGGATCTAGAACCTCCGATATCCCGAAACCCCTGACCTCCAATTCCTATTCTATGCATCCGGCAGAATGGAATTGGAGATATGCTTCCGAGTCTTTTGCGTGGCGCTATGGTTAAGCCATATGCGTCTTTCCTGTTTTCCGATATTCCCTGCTGTCCCATGGCGTGATTTCCTATCCTTGTATCTTCTTTCGCAGTTATTGGTAATGCGCTGTTGGGATAGAATCTTCTAGTAAACTGGGAATTATTTGTTAGCGTGTATTTGTCTTGTTGGGGTCTTGATGTTTGGGACGTATAAATATGCGTCCATTCCCCCATTCCTGAGTTCTCTTTTCCTTTCCTCTTCACGCAACAACTTGTCTCTTGGGTCGTAGGGGGCAGTGGTCTTTAATGCGGGGACATATTGGTGCTATTGGAAGTCCCTCCATGGCGGTTGAGAGTATTATGAATAATTATTTGCAGCGGATTGAGGGCAGGAGGTTCAGGGTAGCATAAATCAAGGAAAATTAGCGAATTCTCAAAATACCACATTTTACAGCGGTGAATGCATATAGCTGTGCTCATATCAAACAGGCCTTACACCCGAGCCTGTGGCTTCGTACATACTCCCATCAATATATTCGCTTCTCCGATATATCACCCTCCTTCGCGATATATCCACCATTATACGCCTTTCGCGGGATATCACCTAATAAGTATATCCATTGTGGTAGACCTCCCTCGCGCTGGTTGGAGGTCATAGTAGGGATATATACGGGGGCATGAGTTGAGTTTTGTTCAAGACTTTGCAGAAACTAGAAGAGAAATTACTATTTTGCTTTTACAGAGCATCAATATCATAGTTACCCTGAATCTGGTATAAACTGTCCCCGACAATACTAACGACATCTGGAGGTCTGGTGCGAAGCCTTACTTGTTTACATTTTATATTGCATGGTAGCTTTAACACATGATACTAGAGGCGTGTGGTGAATTCTGCCGGCACTGGAATCTCCCAGACAAATACTCCTTTGAATTGGTGGAGCTTACATCCTGTAAGGGGCAAACAGCTTAGGCCTCGCACAACGAAAAATTCTAGATATAAAAACAAGGCCCTCCCCTCTAGAGAACCCGCTTGCTATCAGTTAGACCCGTGAGAATTTTGGGCTTCTTCCCAGCTACGACCCCCTGGTTTCCATGCCACAAGACTACCCTGAGCTATGAAGCTATATTCCTCTTTGCTGCGGCATGAATAATCATAATCCCAACTTCCACCACAGCTCTGTATATACAGTACATTAAGGACAGAAAACTCAAAAAAAACTCAACTACGATTGCCATAAATTACATGCATTGGGTCTTAACATCCTGACTCTAAAAATACGTATTGTAGGTGTATTGAATTTTGTAGCTCTTTCAGGGTAATGGAGTCATACCATATAAAATATGATACCCCAGTATCCAGAACATACCAAGTACTTTAACTACCGCTTGGAGCTGTAACTTACAATAATTGGCCCACAATATAAGGATGAATACCTATCACACTTGATACAATTGATTTTGATCACAGCAAAAACTCACAGCAAAAATGCAAATTTCAAGGCAAGGAATGGTCCCGTAACGCTATTTCTCAAGAGCTACGATGATGGCAAGTAATTCCTGCGATTTAAGTCTGATTTACAACTAGACTGCCTACAGTTTCTGAATTCAACTACCACTTCAGATACCCATGGGGAAATCAGGGTAATAACTCCTCATTATCCCCAACTCTTCAACTTATATTCACTATAATACTACAATCCACTCATACATCCCATCTACGGGGCATGCACGTGACCTCACGCCGTTCAAACGCTCTTTTTTCATTTGTCTCATTCCCCACACCCCAGGAATTCCTCTAGACCCTGGACCCTAGTTCCTTGGAGCTGCCTCTCATGCACCAACCCTCCGAAGGGTCCTCCCGAAACCCAAGATTCCTATTACCCTCGGAAAAACCAGCAACCCAGGACCCAGGGGCAGAAACGTGGGAACAAGCATCAGATCAGGGAGGTCGGCAGGGGAGGATATTGGAGCCAGCTAAGCTCTTGACGTCCCTATCAAACCGTCGTGGGTAACCCATCGCCGCTTTGTTTTGCACCCCCAGCAGTTCGCCGCTCCATACTGCAGGGCAGAGGTGTGGGGCAGGCTGGAGGCCTCAGGAAAGACGCTCCCCGGGAATCTCTCCCTGTACACCACACCATTGCCACCCTTGCCCATTGAGCCTCGCCAACGGCTTCACAGACCTAGTTTTCACTGTAGCCCGGGTCTTCATTGGCACCAGCAACCATAGCGGAGGCACGAGACACCGACGTTCCTTTTGGGGACTGTAGCTCCCCTCCATTCCATTCCCTCCCACAAGTAATAAGCCCCCAGTGCCAACTCCTCCCCCCGAGACAACCCTCATAGAATCCAAGATTTTCCAGGCGCGGAAGATTACTTACACCGTCCTGTTTATCTCTAGCGAATGGGCTTGAGGTAGGAACTCTGTTAGGGACTACTGAAAAGTGAGAGAAGCAAGGGTATATAAGCTGGGGATAAGGACCCTTGGACCCTGACTAGACCCTGACTAGACCCTGGCGGAATGCAATGCAGGTTTGGGCCCTGCGCTTTTTTTTTTTTCGTCATACAGGTCTATATTAACTGACGAAAATTCTCCTCTGAACCCCCGCAATATTCCGGGGTATATGTAGCTTACCCCAGGCCCACTAAATCTGGGGTTAAAGAAGTTCGAGTAGGAAAAAGGCTAGTATATCATGGGTCTATGTTATCAGATATAACGAGCTGGGTATTTTAGATGAAGTGGCCACCTGGTAATATACAGTATGTATACTGTATCCAAACCAATTGAGTAGTTGAGCAATGTTATTGCGTAGTAAGACATGTCGGCCCCAGATTAGGGTTTTTGAGCTATAGATAAGGGCTGCTGCTTTTCTGTTGCGCGCATAATATAAGGAGGGCATGCAACACAAGCAGAAAAAAGAAATGATTTAATATAGGACAGAAAACGTAATTGGTCAAAGAGAAATTTGGGGTATCAGGAGAGTGTCTTTAATATCACTGACGACGTTTGACAGTCGAAATAAAACCTTTCTTTGCCTTTTACCTGCCGGTACCTTTTCAAGGTGGAGTGAGGGGTATAATAGAGGTCGACTACTATTGCAACTCGCTTGTTTCCCAGACCTGGATGCAGTGGCTGGTGGGAAGTACCGGTCAGCAAACATTAGATGTTCCAGGTGTCCCTCTATCCAGGGTACATACAGAATCTATAAGTAATGCCTGTCAGTGGCCTCCTACTCGACATAACTTCAGGAGCGTGAACTGTATGTGTGAAACTTCCCTGATGGCTACAACTGGTACCAGCCCGTGAATAGGCAGCAATGCTGTAAATAGAATAGGCACATCAGCACATACTCCCATGTATTATTGTTGTGCATGCTGCAGCTTGCAGACCAGATAATTTTCAACGGACTGGCTAATGGGTTCCGGTCTGCAAGCTGCAGCATGCACGACAATAATTCATTGGAGTATGGTGTCCACGGTGTCTCCAACGGCCACTAATAGAAGATCCACTGAGCATTCATATTGGCAGTTGAGCTGTGCAAAAGTAGTTAAGCTTGACGCTTAGAACTTGAAACAGATAGCCTAGGGAAACACGGGTAAGGCAAGTGTTGGTAATGCATGGTGTATATTGTCGTGATCTATTCCTCGTGGCCCTGCTTATTTCTATAATTGCTGATCATCCACCAGGACTCGGGGGAGCTATTTATTAGAAGAACTTGCACTCCCTCGTGCATACGAGGAACACCCCAACAAGATGCCGGCTAGCCTCGGGCATAAAAGGACCGAGCAAAACTGCACAAGACTTTCAATTGCAATTCAGGAAGAATTCTCCGGCCACTTTAGCCACTGCTGCCATCAACACTATACAGATATTGTACCTGCTAATTCAGATTGAGCTGCTCTGCTGGTGGTGAGAGTAAGGGCACCAGATACCCATTAGAATGGGCTATCATGTTTACCTGCCATGCTAACCTGGAAAATCTTCTCCGGGCAGTTGATAATAACAATACTTACCTGTTTCATTCAACTTGTTATTGTATTGGGCTCCAGATTCATCCTTTACATAAAGTACATGCTCATAGCACCTGTACACATATCTCTGGTAGGGTTCAGGGTAAACCGTACGTTGAGTGTATCAACTGATAAATCACGACTATGGGCCTGTTCTCGATAGGTGAAAGGGATCACTGGTCACAAATGGACAACAGTAGCAGTGTTATTTGCGGGGGTGGGAAAGGGCCATTTGACATATATCACACTGGTTCAAGCATAGAGTACATATGAACTGACAACTTCGCTCTCGGGCTGAGAGCACCTGCCCCTCAGAGCCCCAAGCACTAGTCAATACTATATAGTACTCTACTTATGCACAGCGTATCAAAAGATTGCTATGGCGAGTAAGGAGCCGCATCCACATATACAATGCAGAGGGGCAGTGCTACCCGATCTTCACAAACATGCTTACATGGAATCGCCAGTACCGAATACTATCGCAGCTGATGACATGGTTTGATTAGGTAGACGCTACTTAGGTATTTCGATCAATACGCAGCCTAGCCATAATCTTCTAAGAAGCGTATGTTTTTGCTTTTCGTAGATATTCGTACTCTAGGTGGTTCATTGTTTCATACCATATCGCACATATATGTACGAGCCTGGGCCATTGAGAGGCCATGTTTATATCATACCATCCTTCTCAGATCATCTATAGGCCATTGTACTCTATTGCGTAATGATAAGGGTGCGCATCCCCACTCTGTTTGTCCAATTCTGCCCCGGCTTGTAAAGGGTGAGCTGCAGCTGGGGCAGGGGGCGAAAACACCCGGCTCGGACGAACAAACGTTTCCCATTCCTGCTGCCACTACCTCGGGCATAACTGCCTTAGCTCCATGCTTCACAAAAGCAGCCCTTTGTCCATGTCTAGGCCCAGCTACCAGCCCAATTGAACCCTTCAAAGTCATATTTTCTCCCTAGCGGAGCCAAAAATTTCCATCTCGGCCAAAGAAAATCTCTGCTAGGTGTGCATGCTTGTGTGGGCAACATTCAAAGCAGTCCAGTTGCTAATCACATTTCGCTCATGGCATGGCTCCATTGAGGAGGCTATGCCAATTCCAAAAACCCGCATTTGACTAGCACATTCGGGGAGGTTCATATCTTGCGGACCGGTCCTCGGACGGGAGAAGGTATATCGGTCTAGCTAGGTTCTACCTGATTATTTCCGACCCACGTGGACCAATCCCCCGTGCCCAGCAAAACAAAGCCCCCATATATCGCTGGACATTGAAATTCTTTCATAAAATGGAGGGAAAATCTTGTATTTCTGGGGTACATGAGAGCACGTACCTACCATCAAGCACAAAACAGGTATTAGAGGAGGCATACGTAGCAGGTATATAGAAAGATTATCCCAGAGTCGTAGCTACTCCATCTTCGTCCTCAACTGCAAACCATGCCACCCTTTGATCTCTTCATCAAGAATTCCCTGCACCAAGCGGTGCTGCTTCATCATAGTCAAACCTTTGAACTTCGGTGAGGCAATCTCAATTGCATACATGGATCCACACCCACCAGACACGTCTTGTACCTGCGTTTTGTATTTTATTTTCCGTTAGCGGATTAATACTAAGAATATCATGCCCCAAAAACAGTCACTTCTAGACCCTCCTCTCATCGCCAACCTCCTGCTGGCCAGGTTTCATTTGCAATAAGGCTGCGTGATTTAAGCAGAAGGTAGCAGGAAGGTAAAGTAGAGGAGGTATAAGGGTTCAAGTTATTTTTTTATAGGTGCATGCATTATTGCATATGCGGCCCAATCCCCAATGGGTTGTGCCGCCCAGAGCCTTGCCTAACCAAACTCTCCAATAATAAATTGGGGGGAGTGCGGTAATAAGTAGGCAAAGAAAATCTTGAAATTTCTAGCATAGAAAGATGGAAGGTAAAGAGTACATTGAAAAAGAAATATCGAGCACATAAATTGAGTAATGCTCATCAGGCTAGGGAAGTACCTTCTTTACTCTTGCAAACGGACAATGCAAGAAGTGATGGGTGCAGAGTGCATTGAATAACGAAAGATATAGAGTAATCCTATAAACACCGCCTCATAGCCTCGGGATAAAGGCGTATAGACTCGAAAAAAAAGAAAGAAAAAACTTATAAACAGTTTGTAAACATACCTCCAAGCTACTTGGCTCAAGTTGAGCTACAAGCTTATCAAAGATGTGACGTTCTTTATCATCCAGGTGATCTGGTGGCTGGGCCCTTCCGGGCGATACAGCTGAGGTGGAGTAAAAATACTGGGTTCCAGGATATCCACGACGTATCCGTAAATTGGTACTCGAAAAATCAAATGTTGTTGCCGCTGTTGGCCTAGTCGCTGTGTAAAAACGGCGCTCGGCATAGGGGCACAGGTGGTTAACCATCCTCACCACCGTACGTATCGTAGACGATTGCGACATTGTCTCTTGCCTTCTTGATTCGCGTTCTTTGTGTATCGGAGGCTCAGGCTTTCGGACTTTCGGAGTGGCTTGTGGGGTAGTATGCACGGACCGATAATCCACCAAGTACCTAGCTGAAGACCCAACTCTGTGACAAATGCCGATTGGCAAATCAGCCACCTTCAGCGATATCAAATGGTGGGACAAAGGGTGTGGGACAAAGGGTGTGTGCACAGTGAACGTGCTTTTAGAGACAAGTGACGTTTGTTCCTCATCCTGGGTTCAGTTACTAAGTAGTCAGGACAGCTGTGCAAGGGCAAATGAGAATATGATTGGCCCCGCCAGACTACATACCCTGCACAGCGAATAATTTGAAAGTTATTGATATTGCGGCGCTATGAAAGAACTTGCACAAAGACCCCCCCTAGACCCGCTATTGAGATGAGGGAGCTAAACTTCCTCGCTCAACCCTAATCTAATGTTAATATTAGGTCATGTCCCACTTCTCTGTGAGGGGCCACATGATGCTCTCCTCACGCGTGTGAAAATAAGTCGGCCCCGTTTTCATATCTTTGAATTCAGTAAACATCTCTTGTCGAGTCGTGCCTACCACGGTAGCATCAAGCTTTGCGACTTAGGTGCCTATGTAGCTTTTCAAAGTTGTACGGAGCAAGGGCCTGATCAGGCTGCCGATCAAGACCCAGGCTGGTGCTGCTATTGATGAGATTTTCGGCACGAGGTTCGTGGTCTCGGCATCTGAGTTCCAACAATCACTAGCAGCTGGATCCGTGCAAGGGTCAAACTTCATCTCATCGATCATCCCGAGGGTGGCGAAAAAAAAAAATGTTGAGGTTTCAATTTGCGACTTTTTTTTCATTGCTGCTTTAGTTGGCCATCAGGGCGCCAAGATTGACAACTTCCAAACATCTGTCTTGGTCATCAACTAGCCCTGTCTTAGGCCGTTTCTCAACTTCACAACCAACACTTTCCCCATCGTTGCTTTTTCCTCTATCCTGCTACCTCCCGTATCTAGCTCTAGCATGAGGCTGACAGTAGCTACCCTATCTATTTCTGTTGGCATTGATGGTAATGCACACTTGTCTTTGGATAGTTGTGCAACATCGGGTATACACATCCTCATCGAGGAAATTCTTCTCACTCTAACCTTATGGTTAGTGACCAGCGCAAAGGAATAGGGATGAAATGAAAATAGTAGACCTCAGGACACAATTACCCATTCGCAAGGCACCGCAACCACTCGGAGAGCAAAACTATCTGTCGGTACACACAGCACAGTAAGTGGAGTATCGATGCCTGTGGTACTTGCCAGGTATCAAATACCCAACAAGAAATGAGGCAGGAAGCACTCCTGTGAAGACGCTTACTGCACTTTCGAAGGGGGCAAAGAGCAAAAAAGAAAATCCCGGCAGTACAATGGGCTCGTCTCAAGTCAGTGGAGCTTGTCACCAGCCACAATTGCACCTGGTGATGAGGTGTATTGCAGTACAGGGCTGCTGTATACCCTGTGCGATTTCTCTCATAAAAAAACCGCTTTCCCTGTAAGCAAATCACACAAAAATAAATTGGTCTGGACACGAGAACACGCTTTCCCCAGGCCAAGTCCCCTTCAAAATTCGACCCCGTAATTTCTTCCTTGCTAGTAGCGAGTATCAACCAACACCAGGCACCAGCCTCTCGTAGATTGTTTCAAGGTTTGGTATGTGTCCAGTTTAGCTCCGGAAATGAAAAAAAGGTTCACGGTAGGTACAGAGAGATCCCATTATACCATATCCAGAAAAGGGATCCGTTTACTTATGTAAGGGACCTAGAAAAATCTTGTGGGGCTTAGTCATATCGTTTTATCGCTAAAAGCGGGAGTGGGTCTCCTAATATAAGCACAGGGATCATCACCTGCTAAGTGCTATCAATTCCTGGTAACTGTATACTTAGTCTGACTACCGGTAGGAGCCGTATGGGTGATGGGTGTCATCTAAATCAGCGTCTATTCTCCAGGCACAAGTCATCATTGATTGTATGCTGGTCCCGTGCTCTCATGTTTTTGACGACCGTGCGATTGAAAAATATGTGGAGAAAAAAAGATATTCTCCTGGCCGGGATTGAACCGGCGACTTTCGCATCCCTTAGAAGGCATACTTGGTTCAGAGGAATCCAACGTATAAGAACGACACGCTAACCACTGCGTCACAGGAGATGTTTATTACCAAAACTTGCCAAAAGCAAACTATGTACTGTTTACCGTAATAGAGGTCTAGATACTTGATCTAGCCCCAAGATCTTATAACACACTGTGTTTTGGGAGGCCGTTACTGTCTGGTAGAAGTTATTAGGAACTGATTGATTTATTGAGCTCATATATAATAGTATAACAAAGATAAAAGGGAAAACTCCTGTAAAACAAGGCTCGCAAGATTCATTTTTCGTAAATATTTCAAAAGCAGAACAGCATAACTTAAAAAATTGCCCTTCGAATGCCGAGAGCACCCATAATAACGATCACAGACCAAAGAGTGGAGAAGGAGAAACGTGCTGAAACGAGATAACTGTAATGAAGACGTTTTTCCTGAACAAACAAACAAGTATATAAAACCATGTCCCCTTTTTTATGACCCAGCCAACCAATACCAAACCAATCTCATATACCAATACCACCAAACCCGCCTTCCTCTCTGCCTGAACACAACCCCCACCAACCCGAGAAATCCCCAACAGGGCGCCCTTATAGCACCTGAAAACAGCTGATACCCGCATCTCCCATGCCATATCATAACGTATTATATGCTGGCTTGTCCCATATATTCCTAGGTAGATATCCCACAGGTAATCAGCAGTAAATCCCTGAGTCCCAAATTGACGCCGGTTAAATCGCCTCTCAAACCTGTCAACCGCTAACACCAATCCAACTGGCCGAGATAGGATATTATTCGTATCCATATATCAAGCCTGTGACTGAGGGAAAAGACGGAAAGGCACCGTCAGTTTGTGACGAGAAATAGAATAGCGTACTTAGGGAACAGGGCGCTGGGTACCACAGAGATAAGGAATAACCGAAATGAGCAAGATATAACAAATCATAATAACATTTTGACACCAATAAACCAACCGTTTCTTGGAAGACTCTAAGACGTGGAAGGAAAGAAATGTGGAGGTATGTTTCAAGATAGTCAGGGATGTTCCTGTCTGCACTGGATAAAGGCCCTGAAGAAGGGAAGACAGCGACAGAAACTTAGCCACCTCGAAGACGCGACCTCCCCAAAAAATCCCAACCCTAGAGAAGAGGCGGATCAACAAATTATAGGACAGCGAAGAGAAGACAAGAACCTTGTTGAAGAGGCACCAGAAAGCCAAAGAAACAAATGATCAACCTGATTTAGGGAACAAAGTAAAAGCCCACAAAACACCATCCATCACCCATACCACTGCCTACCCCTCCTACCCAAGCTTAATAAACCCGGATAGTTTCCTAACCCATCCATCAGCTCCTGTTATTCCCACCGATTTTATTTTTGAATTTTGGTTGCAGACTCCCTTTAGAAATAGACCGTACTGGACAAAAAAAAGAAAAGAACCAACCATAGGAAGCAAGAACCACTAAAAACACAGGACTGCGCAGGTATAGTTGCAGTGGAAGCAGAGTGGAAGAGACCTGACGATGCAAGTAAAAAAAAAGGTGAATGGAAACGCGCAATAGAAACGAAAAAAGAGAAACTGATACCAAGGAGAAGGAAAGGAGTTGAAGATTACTCCATTCAAGTGTACAATGATTTTGCGAGAGACATCTTCAGTTATTAACCCACTACCCACGGATGGCGGTGGCCTGAGGGGTATCAAAAGCAAATCCTCCATGATTACGTCTCGGTTGGTACATGTAAGCACCAAAGGAAACAGGTGAAGAAGTAGCCGAACTCCTTTGAGAACCAGAGAGAGATGGAGGAGAACCATTTGGAGGTGTGTATCTGGGACTTTGACCATCCAAGAGCGGAGAATTATTGAGTGAGTGAGGGGGGGGTGGAGAACTCGTGGGCGCGGTTCCCAAGGTGTAAGCCGCGAGGAGAGTTTGATTGGGAGGATATATTTCCTTGAGTGGCGACTCTTCAAGAGTAACTTGGTTAAGCTGAGGAGACCCCCTTCCAGACCCGAACTAATCACCGGTTAGTATACGCAAGATAATTTATGTGACAGGAGGGATTGCTTACAAAACAATACGTTTCCAGCAACTCCCGGTAAGACAGAGAAGCAATGGATGGCTTCTCAACGGCGACGGTCTTGCATGGACTCTGTGGAGGTGTCCCATTGGAAGTCTGAGTTGCGGGCGTAGAGGAGACTGGTAAAGGAAGGGGCAGCTCGTTGGACTCCTTCGGTACCGGCTCACCAGAAGTGGGTTTGAAGTATGTGTTCTCCTGTGGCTTGCTGACCACAGGCTCGCACTTCTCCATCCTGGGGCTCGAAGTATTGCCAGCAATAGCTGCACTCAGAGAAGCAGTAAAGTCGTATCTGTTTGAGAATGCATTGCCAGACGGATTTGCTCGACGTACTGGCTCAGCTCCCTCACTGATCAAAACTGACTGTCTCGGTACAGGCGCATCCACTTGGGTGGTGAGACTCTGGAGATCGAAAGCATCCAAGCTCGGTGCCTTCCGGGGAAGCGTTGACGTGGGAGGCCTGGAGCGTGGCAATACCATCTTCCCTGGCTTGCCATTTTGTGGCAAGTACTTCTTCTTGAAGTCGACCTGGAAGTTCATGTCGTTGTTATTATCCCAAAGCTCCTGCCCCCCAACACAATACCGGATGCAGAAGAAAAGAGTCTTTGTTTCGAGATTGGCAAGGTCGTGTAGCCTGACCTTGAAGGTGAACCTGTCTACATTTTCCTCCCGCTCCTTTTTGCGTACGTCGCTGTTGTATTCAGCTGAAACTTCTGAAACTGTCTGCCAGTAATCTAATGTAAACCTAACAAGCACCTTCTTCTGGAATGAAATATTTTGAACGGCAACCGTTCCGAGCAGATTCTGTTTATCAGCAGACAGGTGGGTACGCTCTAGCCTTACTGGCAGATGCTTGCGTGAACTGGGGTCCTTGGGGAAATTTGGAAGCTCAATCTCCCACTCAAAAGGGGGAGTCAATTGGTATTCTTCACCATCGAAGGGAAATTCATCTCCATCACAAGACTCCACTGGAGAAGATCCAGCACTAACTGCTGTTGGCTTCTCTGTGTTCAAGAAATGGCGGACATGTTCAAGGTGAGAGTCGAAATGGACTGCTTTCGGGAAAGTGGGAGTTGATGGTACACTTGATGGGCGAGACCTGTTTGGAGTCTTTAGGGAGGACTTAACAAGCTCACCACTCTTCTTGCGAACCATAGGTGGTGCTATCCGGTAACCCTCATCCTCAACATCACTATCGGGATTGGACTTGTTGAAGTGCTTGAGAAATGACGAATCGGATGTTGACCTATTATGTCCGAACTTTCTGGGCGAAGTCTGTCCTAGGTCATCCGATAGATTTCGCTTTGCCAAACTGTCCGGTGATGGGCCCCTGCCCCCCCGTGGAAGTATCTTGATGGCCTCCTTTAACTCATCCAAGTTTTCGATTTGTCGTCCCCTCCGCATTTCCAGCGGCTCGTCTGCTTCATCGTCTGTCTCTGATTCTGGAGGAGAGACTATTGCTCCTGTTGGAATGAATGAGCTATTGTTCACAGGAGCTGGTGACTGATGAAGACTACCGCTTCTGCTACTAGGTAATGACTGATGACTGAGCTGTGGACGGCCCGTTGAGGTATTTGACGATCGTCGGTGGTGGTTCCTGAGATATGAGGATGATCGTGGTGGTACATTTGTAGTTAAGGTGACATTGTAAGGCCGGTCATGTAGAGAGATGGAGGCTGAACGGCTTTGGGCCGGCGAGGCAGCTGGCGATTGGCAAGGAGGAGTGTAGGGCATTGTTGGATCCTGTATGTCGAGAATGTGTTGTTATAGCAATGAAGCCTAGTGTGGGTGGATATTGAGAGCCAGAGAATCGTCGAGATGTCGTCGAGGCTTCAATGGGTCATAAAAGAAAAAGGGAAATAAGAAACTGAATAAACAAGTCGTAACCCCAGAAAATATTAACAAATATTAAGCCCACTGTAATGTACCACACCCAATTAGCAAAATTTCATCTCAATGATCCTCGCAGTGAGCAACCTACCAATGGAAGTGAGCAGGTGTTGACCTTTTGACCCTGGACAAGTGGTCGAACACTTTATAAACGTGAGGGAAACAGGTAGCTTGGCCTGCTATGGCTCAAGGGTCACTGCCTTTCTCAATGCACTCAACTGAACAACGATCTTGAGCAGACCGTTTTTGTTGCAGGAGCGAGAGGGTTTTTGAGCTGCGAGGGAGTGAGGGAAGAAATCACTCGAGGGCGGCTGCAGCCAGGAAGGACACAGCAGCAGTAGACCCTGGAGGATATATGAGGTGAGGGGGGGAGGGGGGGGGGGGGGAAGATAGGCAG